>OBXM01000569.1_pt1 | contig 34859 bp, 34 predicted proteins | sample 1538141 | NCBI WGS metagenome assembly OBXM01 (sample SAMEA2580153, study PRJEB22360) | human gut metagenome | biome: human gut; feature: human-associated habitat; material: faeces | place: Denmark | collected 2008/2010 | reverse complement strand
CCCGAGTAAACCTTGGCAATGTTCACACGGGGGGGACCAGCCGTACCAGGTGAGTACAATGCCCTGGATACCCACTGGATCTGGCAGGAAGGCCTTGAGCGCCTGACCAGGGAACCCCTTCAGATCGTGGACGGCTGCGTGGCTGTTCCTAAGAAACCCGGACTTGGGGTTGAGGTTGACATGGAACAGGTTAAGAAAGCAAACCAGATATACCTTGAGAACTGCCTGGGAGCCCGGAACGACGCCATGGGCATGCAGTACCTGATCCCGGGATGGAAGTTTGATCCAAAGCGCCCCTGCCTGGTAAGATAACAGAAGGGACCTGAAGAATATATAAAAAGGAGAATGAGTAATGAAGAGAAGAGTATTGTGTATGTTATTGGTGCTGGCAATGGCGGTTACATGCCTGGCGGGATGCAACAGAAAGAAATCCGTACGTGTGGTAATCGGTTCCTCATCCACCAGCGGTGACAGTTATCTGATAGCTGATACCGTGACACGTTATCTGGCAGAAGAAATGGGCTGGGATGCAAAGGTTGACCCGGTGGGCGCTGCGGAAATGTTTGAAATCATCCGCAACGACAAGGGCAAAGGCGATACCATCGCAATCTTCCATGACATGATGTATCTGGGAGTTGTATTCGGTACATACGGCGAGGAATACGCCCTTGAGAATATTACCGTGGGACCAAGGGTGGCCCAGAACCCGGGCTGCTGCTTTGCTGCAAAGGCAGACGCGCCGTACAACACACTGGTGGAGGCTGCTGAGTATTTAAAGGCAAATCCGGACGCTGAGATCCGTGTGGCCTGTGAGAACGGTTCCGTATCAACCTTGTGCTACCTGGCATACTACAACTGGGTACTGGACAGCTACGGACAGGAAGTTGCCGACCAGCTCCGTGTAATCGCTGCAGGCGTTACCTCTGAGAAACGTCAGATGTTATGGGACGGCAATGTGGACATTATCTTTGATGACTACTATGGCATCCAGCAGTATGTGGGCGTGGATGACAAGCAGCTGGCCATGAAGTGCGTGGGCCTTCTGGATGAGATTGAGGGCGCTGTAGATGCCCCGACCTATGCGGAGCAGGGAATTACATTTAACGGTGAACCATTTGCACTGTCCAAGGATTTCCTTGTATATTACCCACAGAATATTGACGCTGATTTTGCAAAGGCAGTGGATGCGGCGGCAGCCAAAGTATGTGAGAATGAAAGCTTCAAGTCTGATATGGCCAAGCTGAATTACAGGGGCGCGTATCTGGATTCCTCTGCTGCAAAAGACTTTATCTACAACAAGAGGACAGAGATGACACAGCTGATTGAAGCGTGTCCGGATTTTGACTACCTGACCCAGTAATAGTGTTGCGCAGCAAGTAAGGCCGGGCTGGAGACAGCCCGGTTTCAATTAAGGAGGGAAAGCTTGTGAAGCTTAAGATTATAAATTCAACGTCCCACTGGGTCATGCCCAGGATCGTGATGGGGATTCTGGTGGTTCTCCTGGTTATCATAGGGATTCAGAGGCTGATCCATTGCAGGAAGACAGGAACCCCTTTCATTCAATTAAAGAATTACCGCTTCTTCCGGCCAGGATGGGATAAGGTGAAGCTGCTTGGCGGCATATTGACCTTTGTTGCGTACATTTACCTGATGGAATTCCTTACATTCCTTCCGGCAAGCATCATCAGCATCTTCATATTCAATGTCCTGTTTGACAATGAGAGGACAAAGAAGAGCATGATTACATCCGGCGTCATTTCAGTTGGGTTTTCTGTTTTCATCTGGCTTATTTTCGGAGTATTGTTCCGCATCACATTACCATAAAAGGAGGTTTCGATAATGTTTGGGATCATGAATATTTTAATGTCGTTCCTCGGAGTGGTAATCGGTATTATCTTCGGGGCGCTTCCCGGTATGACGGCAACCATGGCAATCGCGGTATTCCTGCCGCTTACCTACTCACTGGACCTGGGGCAGGCGCTCTGCCTTCTTCTGGGGCTTTATGTGGGTGGTATTAGCGGAGGTCTTGTGCCGGCCATCCTGATTAATATCCCGGGGACCCCGTCCTCCATCACAACCGGCTTTGACGGCCATCCCATGGCCGCCAGGGGAGAAGGTGAGAGGGCGCTTAAGATCGGCATCACGGTGTCCCTGATCGGCGGGCTTATTTCCCTGCTGGCCCTGTTCTTCTTCACACCGCCCCTGGCCAAGCTGGCCATTAAGTTCTCAGCGGTTGAGAAGTTCCTGATCATTGTATTCGCCATGACGGTCATTGCAGCCCTTTCCAAGGGTTCCATGACAAAAGGCGTGTTTGCCGGATTCTTAGGAGTCCTGGTCACGCTGATTGGAAGATTTTTTGACAACCAGCAGCTTCGTATGGTGCCCTCGTTCCTGACCGTGGAACTGGGAAGCGGTTTCCAGCTGCTTCCGGTGCTCATCGGACTGTTCGCCCTTTCCCAGATCCTTGAGGAAGCAGAGGCCGGAATGAAACGGAACCCCAAGATGGAAGGCGGCATTAAGGGCGGAGGCAGGAAGTTTTCCTTTTCCGATTTTAAGGGCCAGGGGGTCAATACAATCCGTTCCGCTGCCATCGGGACATTTATGGGAATCCTTCCAGGCGTGGGAGGTTCCGCCGCATCCCTGCTGTCCTATTCACAGGCCAAGAACTTCTCCAAGCATCCGGATGAGTTCGGCAAAGGCTGTGTGGATGGTCTGGTGGCATCGGAGGCAGCCAACAACGCACTGACAGGCGGCGCCCTGATACCGCTTCTGTCCCTGGGGATTCCCGGCGACAGTACGACGGCAGTGCTGGTAGGCGCATTCCTTTTGCAGGGCATCCAGGTAGGGCCCCTGTTCATCACCCAGAACCCGGATTTGTGGAGGGATATCCTTCTTGGCCTTGTGGTATGCAACATCATCATGTTCATAGTGATGTTCTATCCCATCAAATACATAGCAAAGATTATCAACATTCCGAAAAACCGCCTGTATCCGGTGGTCATCCTTATGTGCGTGGTCGGCTCCTATGCAATCCGCAACGGCAACATGTTTGACGTATGGACCCTCCTGCTGTTCGGAATTGTGGGCTTTGTATTCAGCAAGACAGGCATACCGGCAGCGCCCTTCCTGATCGGTTTTATTCTGGGAGATGATTTTGAAAAATATTTCATTGACGTACTGAAATCTTCCGAAGGTAGCTTTGCAGCATTTTTCAACCGTCCAATCGGTAATATAATCTGGGTCCTGATTTTGATTTCACTGGCCTATGCTTATTTTGACAACAAGAGAACAAAAAAAATAGAGGCGCAGAACAAGGCTTAAGTGTTATGGCCTGCAAGGCGGAGGTAAGCAATGTTGAGCAAGACACCTGTAATAACAGATATGAAGGTCATTCCCTGTGCCGGATATGACAGCATGCTTTTATCCCTGAGCGGGGCCCATGGGCCCTTGTTCACCAGGAATATCGTCATTATCACGGATAATTCCGGCAGCACGGGAATCGGCGAGGTCCATGGCGGGGATGATATAACAAAAATCCTTGAGAGCTATATCCCCCTTGTGGTGGGAAAGACAATCGGTGAATATAAGAGTATCATAAGCAGCATCAGGAACAATGGATATGTCCCGGGCGGCAATGACGGTCAGGGGCTTCAGAAGCTGGACCTGAGCAACCTGAAATTCGTGGTGCACGCGGAGACTGCAGTGGAATGCGCCCTGCTGGACCTGATGGGCAAGTTCCTGGGACTGCCTGTGTGCGAACTTCTGGGGGATGGACAGCAGAGGGATGAGGTGGTGATCCTGGGATACCTGTTCTACTGCCAGGACTACACTAAGACAGACATGGCATACCTGGATGAGAGCGGTTCCCATGACAGATGGTTCAGTCTCAGAAGGAGGCCGGCCATGACCGCGGACCGTATCGTGGAAAATGCCCATGCCATGAAAGAACGGTATGGATTTAAGGATTTCAAGCTGAAGGGCGGCGTCCTGAACGGCTGGGAGGAGATGGAGACGGTCCGGGAACTTAAGAAGGACTTTCCGGATGCCAGGATCAATATCGACCCAAATGGGGCCTGGACCCTGGAACAGGCAATTGAATACTGCAGGGGCATGAAGGATATCCTTACCTATATTGAGGATCCCTGCGGTGAGGAAAGAGGCTTCTCAGGCCGTGAAATCATGAGGGAGTTTAAAAATGCAACCGGCATCCAGGTGGCAACCAATATGATTGCAACGGACTGGCGGCAGTTTTACCACGCAGCCAGCCAGACATCGGTGGATATTGTGCTGGCAGACCCGCATTTCTGGACCATGAGCGGTTCTGTGCGCATGGGCCAGGTGTTAAATGACTGGGGCCTGACCTGGGGTTCCCACTCCAATAACCACTTTGATATTTCCCTGGCTATCTTTGCGCACAGCGCGGCCGCCGCACCGGGCAATATCACTGCGCTGGATACCCACTATGTATATCAGGACGGACAGTACCTGACAAAGAACCCCATGGAAATCAGGAACGGCGTCATTGAAATCCGCAGGGAACCCGGGCTGGGCATTGAGGTTGACATGGACGCGGTGATGAAGGCAAATGAACTTTACCGCACCCTTCCTTACGGGGACCGGAATGACGCCATGGCGATGCAGTACCTGATCCCTGGCTGGAAGTTTGACCATAAGAAGCCGTGTATGGTAAGGTAGGAAACGGACAAGGCACGGCTGCCGGAACGCGTATAAGCGGAAGGCATGGAATGTGCAGATGCAGATAACGTAAAAGACAGAAGGTATTGTGTCCCTGGCTGGTTTTAGCGCCGGGGATGCAATACCTTCTATATTTATGTGCCATACTTGACTTCTATAGTATTTTCATCTACAATTGAAAAACGTAAACAATACATGGAAGCAAGGGTAAACATATGGGAATCATAAAAGCAGCCAGACTGGTCTATGAGTATATCAGGCGCGATGAGGAAGAGAATATAGAAGAAGTGAACCGGGCCATTGACGGTTTGGATGTGGATATAGAAAAGGGCGGCTTTGTGGCTGTCCTGGGACATAATGGTTCCGGCAAGTCCACCTTTGCAAAGCATATAAACGGACTCCTCATGCCCACTGATGGTACGGTGTGGGTGGGGGATATGGATACAAAGGACGAGGAACACATCTGGGATGTGCGCAAAACAGCCGGAATGGTGTTCCAGAATCCGGACAACCAGATCATCGGCAATATTGTGGAGGAGGATGTGGGTTTTGGCCCGGAAAACATCGGCGTCCCCACAGAGGAGATATGGAAGCGGGTGGAGGAAAGCCTGAAGGCGGTTGGCATGACCGCATACCGGCTGCAGTCCCCGGGCAAGCTGTCAGGCGGACAGAAGCAGAGGGTGGCCATAGCAGGCGTCATGGCCATGAAGCCGGAATGCATCATCCTGGACGAGCCAACTGCCATGCTGGACCCCAATGGCCGCAGGGAGGTCATTAAGACGGTCCATGAACTGAACCGGGCAGAGGGGATTACGGTCCTTCTGATTACCCATTATATGGAAGAGGCAATTGATGCGGACCGGATCATCGTGATGGACGGGGGCAGGATTGTGATGGATGGGAAACCTGCGGAGATATTTTCCAGGGTAAAGGAACTGAAAGCCTATGGGCTGGACGTGCCTCAGGTAACAGAACTGGCCTACGAGCTGAAGGAAGCCGGAATGCCGCTGTCCGACGGGATCCTGACCAGGGAGCAGCTGGTAAGGGAACTGGAGCCGCTTCTGAAAAAGGGTTAAGGACACAGATGCCTTGCTGCGTTGTTAAGGAGAGAACAGATGTCAATTAAAGCAGTTGATTTGAATTTTGTATATGGCGGCGGCACGGCCTTTGAGCAGCACGCCTTGTTTGATGTGAACCTGGAGATACAGGACGGGGAGTTTATCGGACTGATCGGACATACGGGTTCGGGGAAGTCCACACTGATCCAGCATCTGAACGGACTTATCAGGGCCAGCGCAGGTCAGCTCTATTATAACGGGGAGAACATCTATGACAGCGGTTATGATATGAAGAAACTGCGGAGCAAGGTGGGGCTGGTGTTCCAGTACCCTGAACACCAGCTGTTTGAGGTGGATGTCATGTCCGACGTATGTTTTGGGCCTAAGAACCAGGGACTTGATAAGGAAGAGGCAGAGGCCCGGGCCAAAAAAGCGCTTGAGCTGGTGGGACTGGATGCTTCCTATTATAAACAGTCCCCATTTGAACTATCCGGAGGACAGAAGCGCCGCGTGGCAATTGCAGGGGTGCTGGCCATGGAACCGGAGGTGCTGATCCTGGATGAGCCCACGGCGGGACTGGACCCAAGGGGACGGGATGAAATCCTGGACCAGATAGACCATCTCCACAGGGAGCGGGGCATGACCATCATCCTGGTATCCCACAGCATGGAGGATGTGGCCAGGTACACGGACCGGCTGATTGTGATGAACCACGGACAGAAGGTGTATGACGGTACGCCAAAGGAAGTGTTCCGTCATTACAGGGAGCTGGAGGCAATCGGCCTGGCTGCGCCGCAGATTACCTATCTGGTCCATGACCTGAAGGAAAAGGGCGTCCGGATTGACGGGGATATCACCACGGTAAATGAGGCCAGGCAAGCAATCCTGGCGCAGTGGACGGTCGCGTCAGGGGCCGGAGGAAGTAAATTAACAGAAAGCAGCAGGGATAAAGATGTTTAGAGAAATTACATTGGGACAATATTACCCGGTCGATTCCGTGGTCCACAGGCTGGACCCCAGGACCAAGCTTTTTGGCACCATGGTATTTATTGCATCCCTGTTCATTGCAGATAATATCTGGGGATATGTGATTGCAACCGCGGTACTGGCAGCTGCCATTAAGATTACAAAGGTGCCGTTCCGTTTTATTGTCAGGGGCCTGAAGGCAATCATGATCCTTCTGGTAATCAGCGTGAGCTTTAATCTGTTCCTGACAGACGGACATGTCCTTGCCAGACTATGGATCTTCAAGATTACAACAGAGGGACTGCGCCTTGCCTTTTTCATGGGAGTAAGGCTTGTTTACCTTGTGATCGGCTCTTCCCTCATGACCCTGACCACCACGCCGAACCAGCTGACGGACGGACTGGAAAAGGGGCTGGGTTTCCTGAACCGGGTAAATGTTCCTGTACACGAGGTTTCAATGATGATGTCCATTGCCCTCAGGTTCATTCCAATCCTGGTGGAGGAGACGGACAAGATCATGAAGGCCCAGATGGCCAGGGGGGCTGATTTTGACACAGGCAACCTGATTCAGAAGGCCAAGGCCATGGTGCCCCTCCTGGTGCCCTTATTCATATCCGCCTTCCGCAGGGCAACGGACCTGGCCATGGCCATGGAAGCCCGCTGTTACAGGGGCGGGGAAGGGCGGACCAAGATGAAGCCTCTTAAGTACGGGCAGGCGGACCATGATGCATATATGATATTTGCCCTGTATCTGGTGGTAATGATTGCGGCAAGGGTTTACCTGTAAAGCCGAAGGAATGGAAGACGGAAGGAAAAAGAACCCATGAAGCGAGTGCGCATTGTGGTTGCCTATGACGGCACCCATTATCACGGGTGGCAGATACAGCCCGGGAAAGTAACCATAGAATCCAAGCTAAATGAGGCCCTTACCAGCCTTTTGGGAGAACCGGTACAGGTCATCGGGGCCAGCCGCACGGATTCCGGCGTCCATGCCAGGGGGAATGTGGCCGTGTTCGACACCAGCCACCGTATGCCTGCGGACAGGATATGCATGGCGCTGAACCAGCGGCTGCCGGAGGATATAAGGGTGCAGTCATCCGAGGAAGTGGCCTCTGACTGGCATCCGAGAAAATGCAGATGTCTCAAGACATATGAATACAGGATCTTAAACCGCAGGATTGAGATGCCCATGCAGCGCTTTTACTCTCATTTCTGCTACTTTAACCTGGACCTGGATAAAATGCGCCAGGCAGCAGGACTGCTCACCGGAGAGCATGATTTTAAAAGCTTCTGCAGCGTGAGGACCCAGGTTACGGACACGGTGCGGACCATCTACAGCATAGAGGTAAAGCGGGACGAGGAGGATATGATCCGTATCCGCGTGACAGGCAGCGGCTTCCTGTACAACATGGTGCGCATCATCGCAGGCACCCTGATGGCAGTGGGCATGGGACAGATGGCGCCTGAAGACATGGAAGGCATATTGGAGGCCCGGGACAGAAGGGCCGCGGGTCCCACGGCGCCGGCCAGGGGGCTGACGCTGATCCGGATGGAGTACGATGATGGACCATTGCCATAAACCACGATTTTACGTCATTTTTTCCTGATTAAGTGGTTGACATCCGTGGAAGTATATTATATAATATAAAACTGTGACATTAGCAGAGAATACTCGTCCAAAGCCCCGGAGTGAGTATTTGTAGATAAATACTTCCCATATTTATCATGCATATAGCGGGCATCCGTTGGATGTCAGGCGTATAACAAGATTGAGATTAACAGGAGGTTAACCAATGAAGAGTTTTATGGCTAGTCCAGCGACAATTGAAAGAAAATGGTACGTAGTTGATGCTACAGGATATACATTAGGACGTTTATCTTCCGAGATAGCAAAGGTTTTAAGAGGAAAGAATAAACCGATTTTCACACCACACATGGACTGCGGCGATTATGTAATCGTTGTAAACGCAGATCAGATTAAGGTTACCGGCAAGAAGCTGGATCAGAAGATTTATTACAACCATTCTGATTACGTAGGCGGCATGAGAGAGACCACCCTGCGTGAGATGATGGCTAAGAAGCCTGAAAGGGTAATAGAGTTAGCAGTAAAGGGTATGCTTCCAAAGGGACCTCTGGGAAGAAGCATGTTTACAAAGCTTCATGTATATGCAGGCCCAGACCATGAGCAGGCAGCACAGAAACCAGAAGTTTTAACATTTTAATGAGGATTGGAGGAAGAAAGTATCATGGCTAACGCAAAATTTTACGGAACAGGCAGAAGAAAAAAATCCATCGCCAGAGTATATTTAGTACCAGGTACAGGTAAGGTTACAATCAACAAGAGAGATATCGATGAGTATCTTGGTCTTGAGACTTTAAAAGTAATCGTACGTCAGCCTTTAGTTGCAACTGAGACCACTGACAAATTCGATGTACAGGTTAATGTCCGCGGCGGCGGCACAACAGGACAGGCCGGCGCAATCCGTCACGGCATCTCCAGGGCCCTTCTTCAGGCAGACGCTGACTTCAGGCCGGTTCTGAAGAAAGCTGGTTTCTTAACAAGGGACCCAAGAATGAAAGAAAGAAAGAAGTACGGCTTAAAGGCTGCACGTCGTGCACCACAGTTCTCCAAGCGTTAATCACGTTTCAGGACAGAATATGGCAGGACAAAACCTTCCAGGGGATTCCCTGGGAGGTTTTTTTGTGGTATGATGGATGAAAAGGCTGGCAAAAATCATCTCGTAATCCTGAGCACCAGGCGATTCCGGGAGTACACTGATATTTTAAGGAGGGAACAGTGAACCAATTATTTATTTCAGCTTTGACAATAGAGAAGGTCCGGCATTTGGAGGATATCCGCATTCCATTGTCCAAAGACAGAATGAAGCACCTGATATTTACCGGAAGGAATGGAAGCGGTAAAACCAGTGTTTTGGATGCCATGGCAGGATTTTTGAATGCGGTATCTACAACCAATGACCCTGTGGAAGCGCAAGATTATTTAAATCAAGATATAGATAATCTGGAATATCAGATTAAAAATGGAAAATCCGGTAATGAAATTGCAGATATAAGGAAACGCATAGAGCATTTTAAGCTAAGGATAGAACGGGCAAAGCAAGGAATCGATATGCAATTGAATTATCCATTGAATGAGATACGCAGTATGTATGAGGCCGGCGGATATATCATTGCCTATTATAAAGCCGACCGTATATTCCGCACTGAGATTCCAAGACATGTAGAAAAGGTGGAATTGAAGGAATACTATTCAATTTCTGATACGCCACGCCAGGATTTTGTTAAATATCTGCTGGATTTAAAGATGACCCAGGCTCTGGCGGCAACGGGAGGTAAGACAGAAAAGGCCGATGTAATCAAGACCTGGTTTAATAAATTCGAGGATCTATTAGGCAGGATTTTTGAAGATGGCTCCTTAAAGCTGAACTTTGATGAAGATACCTTTCAATTTACGATTTGTGAAACAGGTAAGGAACCCTTTGACTTTAACAGCCTTTCCAGTGGATATGCAGCGGTTTTGGATATCATTGTTGATATTATCATCCGTATGGAAAAGCGGACCGGCAGAAGCTTTAAATTCGAAATGCCGGGAATTGTCCTCATTGATGAAATTGAGACCCACCTCCATCTGGAATTGCAGAAGAGGATTCTGGATTTATTGACAACTATATTTCCTAATATACAGTTTATTGTTTCGACCCATTCTCCATTTATTTTGAACAGTCTGGAGAATGTGGTGATTTATGATTTGGAAAACCATCTGCTGGTGGAGGATGGCTTAACAGATGTGCCTTATGATGGAATTGTTGATGGATATTTTAATGTGGATAAGATGTCCGCTATGTTAAGGGAAAAGTATGAAAGATACAAAATGCTGGTGAGAAAGAAGAATCTTTCCGATGAAGATATTGCTGAGATTGCTAAATTGGAAATGTTTTTAGATGAAATACCGGATTATCTGGCTTTAAATATATCAACCGAGTATAAAGGTTTAAAATTAGATTTCGAAAGCCGGGAGGATTTATTGTAATGGTGTAAAAAACCAAAGTAAGTATGATGACGGTATATTAGACTGTTGCAAAAGGAATCCGGAAGAAGCCATTATCTTTGACCTAAGAGAGGATAATGTCTCAGTCATTCCCAAAAATCAGGAAGACCCTGAAGCCGGGTTGGCTGCCCGGCTTGTGGAAGAAGTATTTAATATGAGAAATACAGGGATGCGTATATACAAAAGTGAAATGCGTTTAAGGACATTACAGGCACTGCTGAAAAAGGAAATGCCATTTGCCGGGGTCAAACGGCATTATGTCAGGGAGCGGCTGGATGTTTTTCCGGAGTTATCTGAGTATGTCCTATAGTATCAGATGTATTAATATTGACTTATCAATAACTGCGTAAGTATAAGGCAGGTCCGGAGGAATTACAATGCGAAAAGAAGCGTCCATACAGGAGTGGAAGGATTTATACCAGGCTGCCACTATAATTAAGGAACTTAAACCATGGGAGCATTTCTGGGACATGGATTTGATTGGGATTCAGGAAGGGAAAGAGGAGGATACCGTATTTTTCAGTGTTCTTGGAAGAGGGGGAGGCTGCTACGGCCTTGCTGCTTATGAGGGATATGAGGGGCTCAATGACTTTCTGATGCTGGCCATGTCTGAATCGATGAACCTTTCCGTGGAATATGCCATGTTCAGCCAGCACAACCTTACCTGCTATTGGGGAAACAGGGATGAACTGTCAGGCAAGCAGAGGGAAATCATAAAAGAACTGGGTTATAAATACCGGGGAAAGAACCAGTGGCTTTATTTTATGTCTTTCTGCGCAGGATACTATCCATACAATTATGATCAGGACGAGGTCCGAAGGATGACCAGGTACCTTGTGCGGCTGGGGGATGCGCTTTTATATTACCAGGCCCGCCATATGGATGGGGACTTTGAAAATGCCAACATGTATTTATATTCCTATGATAGGAAGAAGAAGCAATGGGGCGGACGGATGCAGGAGCTTCCGTTTACCATGTACCGGTTCAATAACCTGATTGTTACGGATGATGAATTGCTGAAAGAACTTTCACGGGTGCCCAGGACTCAATATATCCTGGAGGCTGATATCTCATATCTGGGTGTTCAGGTCCGTGATAAAACATATGGGCGCCCTGCCAATCCGCCTTTGTGTATGATTGGGGAGGCTGTGTCGGGTATGATCCTAAAAGCAGATATGCTGGGTCCGGAGGAGGACCCAAGGGCAGCCCTGGCAGAGAATATTGTAGGTTTTATCATGGAACACGGAGCCCCAAAGGAAATACGGGTTACCAATGTGATAGTGGAGTCGGTTCTTGAACACATCTGTGAATCAGCTGAAATCAGACTTAGAAGGGTAAAACGCCTGTCTGGCCTGGATGGGTTCAGGAAGGAGATGGGACGGTTTACCGGATGAATAAAAATACCCCTGGGCCTGGTGACAGGCCACAGAGGTATTTTTGGTTGTGTGATGATGCAATCTATTAACGTACCCCGAATTTGGTACCGCGTCTGATTGTGCCGTTACTGTTCCATTCTGTGTAGACGTATGGACCGCCGTCGGTGGTTCCGTTCTCAGTAAATTCATGGGAGCTGCCGTTAATGGTGCGGTTGCCGGTCTGCAGCTTCAGGCTGTTGTTGTCAAAATAATAGACATTGCCATTAATTTTCATCAGGCCGCCCTGAAGCTCGCCTGTATCGGCCGCATAATACCATGTCCCGTCTTTCTGAATCCAACCGGTCCTCATGATCTGGTCGGCGCCAAAGAAAAACCAGTGGTTCTTATAGTTGACCCAGTTGTTGGTGCAGTAGTCGCCGGAACCCCACTGGTATTTCATTCCCTGTGATGTGCTTACAAAACCGGCTGCAAATGATGTCATGGCGCTTCCTGCTGCCAGAGCCAGGGTCAGGGCAGCTGTTGCCAAATATTTCTTTCTCATGAAAATTCCCTCCTTGCAGAATCTATTAAATATATTGCTTTCAATAGCTGGATTCTACACCCTGGAGTTGCTCCAAGGTCAATACAGTTAATGGATTTGTAAGGAAAATGGAAATTTAAAGTAACAATGTTAAAATCAGTAAAACCTCTAAATACAGTATTGCATAAATAATTGAATACTAGTGCCGTCACCATGGTTGCTGGCTGGATGGAGCACTATTACTTAAGGTGTTATTGCAGCTCTGCACTAGATCCAACCGCCGTCCAGCCCGATGACCTGGCCTGTAAGGTAGGATTCCTTATATCCAAGATGGTATACCAGGTCGGCAACTTCTTCTGCCTTTCCAAGTCTTCCTGAGGGGATTCCCTCTACCAAGGAAATGAGCTCGTCCTCCTCCATCCACTGGTTCATCTCCGTGTCAATGGCGCCGCAGGCCACTGCATTCACCTGTATGTTGCTGGGGGCCAGTTCCTTGGCCAATGCCCTGGTAAAGGCGTTAATACCGCCTTTGGTGGCTGAATATGCCGTTTCACAGGACGCTCCCACCACGCCCCATACAGAGGAGATGTTAATGATTTTGCCCTGTTTCTGCTGCAGCATATAGGGAATGGCAAGCTTGCAGCAGTTGAATACCGAGGTCAGGTTGGTGCAGAGCATCCTTTCCCAGTCCTGGGAAGACATATCCTGCAAAAGTCCTATATAGGAAATGCCGGCATTGTTCACCAGCACATCAATGCCCCCGAACCGGGTCTTTATTTTTCCGAACAGTTCTTCGCAGCACTGCATGTTACCCATATCACCCTTATAAGCAAGGCAGGGTACCTGGAAGCCTTCAATTTCTTTCTGGGTCTGTAAGAGCCTGTCTTCCCTGTGGACGCAGCTGATGGCTATGTTATAGCCCTTTTTAGCGAATTTGACTGCGATAGCCTTTCCGATGCCCCGGGATGCCCCGGTGACCAGTACTGTTTTACGTGGCATATAGACACACATCCTTTCTGTCATTCACTGTATTTATATTTTATCACATCCTTACTATAATTGTAAGAAATTGAATTGTAATAAGTTAAATATCTGTGATATAATAATTATAAATCGGCCAAAATACTAAAATAATGAAACTCAGATAAGGAAAAGGTAAGGATATGGAACATATTTATGATTTGGTTATCATCGGCTCAGGACCGGCAGGACTTGCCGCAGCCGTCTATGCCCAGAGGGCAAGACTTGATACACTGGTAATTGAGAAGGCAATGGTCAGCGGAGGCCAGGTCCTTACGACCTATGAAGTGGATAATTATCCCGGCCTGCCCGGGATTGGCGGATATGACCTGGGGTTAAAGTTCAGGGAACATGCGGACCAGCTGGGCGCTTCCTTTGCAGAGGATGATGTGGTAAGGATTGAGGATCAGGGTAAGATCAAACGGGTGGTATGTGAGCATGAGACCTATGAATCCAGGGCCCTGATACTTGCCACCGGGGCTGTCCACCGGAAGCTGGGCATACCTGGCGAGGAGGAGCTGGCCGGCATGGGAGTCTCCTACTGCGCAACCTGCGACGGGGCATTTTTCCGCAACAAGGTAACCGCTGTCATTGGAGGCGGGGATGTGGCTGTGGAGGATGCAATCTTCCTGGCCCGCATGTGCAGCAAGGTGTACCTGATCCACAGAAGGAATGAGCTGAGGGCTGCCAAGAGCCTTCAGGAGACCCTCCTTGGTCTTGAAAATGTGGAAGTAATCTGGGATACGGTGGCTGACTGCATCAATGGGGACGGCATGGTCAGGAGCCTGTCCGTAACCAATGTAAAAACCGGGGCCAAGACGGACCTGGATGTCCAGGGCGTATTTATCGCTGTAGGCATTTCACCGGAGAGCAAAGCCTTTGAGGGGATTGTGGACATGGACCACGGATACATCAGGGCCGGTGAAGACGGGGTGACCTCTGTTCCGGGCATCTTTGCGGCCGGGGATGTGCGGACCAAGCCCCTTCGCCAGATCATTACGGCAGCAGCGGACGGCGCCAATGCAGTTACCAGCGTGGAACGGTACCTGATAGAGAATTAGGGGGTTGCAGGGCGAATGAGGAAGTGGAAGAGAATACTGGCTGTCAGCGGCCTGTGCAGCTGTGCGTTTGCAGCGCCTGCCCTGGCATCCACCAATCTGGAGACCGGTTCTTCCCTTGCAGGCATCTCCGTGGCGCTGAATAATTTCTATGCCGGCAACACGGAGCCTGAAAAGCAGCTGGCGACCATCTATTCAGACATGGAAAACAGGTCTGCAAAGAATCAGGGAAGTGGTTCTGGCAGCAATAAAGGTGCGTCTTCGGGTAAGGGTTCGGCTTCTTCGGATTCAGGAACCGGGACGGATGCACAGACGGAAGCCCCGCCCAAGGAGACCAAGGCGGCGAAGCCCAAATCATCCCCATACGATAATATTGCTGTCTCCAAGGTCAATGGGTCCGTAAACATCAGGACCGACGCCAATACCAACAGCGGCGTTGCAGGCAAGATATACAACGATTCAGCGGCAACCATCCTGGGTACTGTGGATGGGGAGGGCGGCAAGTGGTATAAGATACAGTCCGGTTCCGTTACCGGCTACATAAAGGCAGAGTATTTTGTGACAGGGGAGCAGGCAGAGGCAAAGGCCAGGCAGGTGGGGACCACGTACGGTACCATTGTGGGCACGCCCAGCCTGCGTCTGCGGGATACCCCTGACCTGGAGGGCAAGACACTGACCCTTCTCTCTGAAGGAGCCCATTATGTGGTTACGGGAGAAGAGGGGGACTTCTTAAAGGTCTCCGTGGATTCGGACCTGGAAGGATATGTATTTAAGGAGTATATGAAGACCAGCGTGGAATTTAATAAGGCAGTGTCCGTGGAAGAGGAGAAGGCCAAGGAGGCTGAGGAGGCTAAGCGTAAAGAGGAGGCTGAAAAAGCCCTGAAGGCCCTGGAAGACGCTAAGAAGAAAGAATCTGAGAAAAAGACCACTGCAGCTTCCACAAAGGCAGAGAAGACCACGGAAGCGCCAACCACTGCGGCGCCAAAGAAAGAGGAAAACAAGCCCACGGACCCGGTAATCCAGACCATTGCAGCCAATCCGGAGAATGGAAAGGATGTTACGGTGGCAGCGCCCACAACCAAGAAGGAGACAGAGGGAAGCCAGTCCAAGGGACCTGGAAGCGGGGGCAGCCCTTCCTCAGAGGTGGCATCAGCCACCAGGAACGCTGTGGTGGCATACGCCAAGCAGTTCCTAGGCAATCCATATGTGTACGGAGGGACAAGCCTTACAAGCGGTGCGGACTGTTCCGGGTTTACCCAGAGCGTATTCGCCCATTTCGGTATCAGTACGGGAAGAAGCTCCAGGGACCAGGCGGCCAGGGGCAAGGCGATTCCTGTAAGCGATGTCAAGCCGGGCGACCTGCTGTTCTATGCCAGCGGTGATTATATCAACCATGTGGCCATTTATATAGGAGGCGGCCAGATCATACATTCCAGCACTCCGGCAACAGGCATCTGCATAGCGCCTTCTAATTACAGGACGCCATGTAAGGCAGTTACATTCCTGGATTAGGGTATGGTTAATACATAAAGATTGGATGGATTGACAGATCTGCCAACAGATAAAAGGGATCATGCATGGATTTTACGGTGCATGATCCTTTTTAATGCCTTCTTTTTCCTGAATGCTGCTATCACGGGGGTTGTCCCCTGTTCCATGGGTGTCCGTATAAAAAATGCAGCCAGTATGTACTGGCTGCAGTCTTGTCCTTATTTGAAGGAAAAATCCTTACATCATCTTATATGGCTAGAATTCCGGTTCAATAAGGCCATAGGTTCCGTTCTTGCGTTTGTAAACAACGTTGACCTGGTCCGTATCTGCGTTAAGGAATACATAGAAGCTGTGGCCCAGCATCTCCATCTGCAGGCATGCTTCCTCGGGAATGGTTGGCTTAATGGCAAACTTCTTGGTCTTGACAATCTGGATCTCATCGTCCTGTACTTCGTCCTCTTCCTCCATGAATGCCTGTGAGAAAGAGACTGCCGCCTGTTTCTTGTCAATCAGTTTCTTTCTATATCTCCGGATCTGGCGTTCAATAACCTCCTCCACCAGATCGATGGATACGTACATGTCTGTACTGGATTCTTCTGCACGGATGGTATTGCCCTTAACCGGGATTGTTACTTCAATCTTCTGCCTGTCCTTCTGCGCGCTCAGCGCTACGATTACTTCGGTGTCCGGAGTGAAGAAATGTTCCAGCTTGCCTATCTTCTTTTCAACGGCAGCCTTCAAACCTGGAGTTACCTCAATATTTCGTCCTGTTATGGTATAACGCATAATCATCAACTCCTTTTCTTGAGATAGTGACATTATAACATATTTAGTATAAAATTACAATCAGAACCTATGAATTGCCTAACAATTTATCTTAATTTTTTATAAAAATAATCTTTGAATCAGGGGAATAACCATTGAATCATCAATAGGAACGGCCTTAAAATGTCAATAGAAAAACATGTATTTTCTTCCGAAATATGAAAGTTTATCAGAAGTGTACAAAAATAAAATTTCTGTTAAGCCTGGGTAAAGTTTGAAGGCCAAAGCTTATAAACTTGTGGATAATGTGGATAAGTCAGTGTATAACTATTTTTTGCCTTAAAATGGACAAACTGGGATGTGGATAACTTTGTGGGTAGTGTGCATAAACTTCTGGGGATAATGTGGACAGGTAAAAAATCGAACACATTTTTTGTGCAATGTGCTTGGTTGACCATAAGTGAGGCATAAAAGTGGGGCGAATGGTGAAAGATGGTTGTTTAAATGAGAAAAAAGCAGTAGAATAATGTTTATAGGTATTGCCTGACAATGAGACAGAGGAGAAAGAAAGATGAATTATGAAAGCAGGGTTATGGCAGGGAGACGGGAAAAGGCAAAGGATTTAACGGTGTGCGGGCTGTTTTCTGCATTGATAGCAGTTGGCGCATTTATAAAAATTGTGATACCGGTGGGCGCTGACAGCATGAATTTTACCCTTCAGTGGTTTTTTGTACTGCTGGCAGGACTGTTGCTGGGGTCAAAGAGGGCGTTCCTAAGTGTGTCCACCTATCTGCTGATTGGACTTATGGGAATCCCTGTTTTTGCCCGGGGAGGCGGACCGGCCTATCTGCTCCGTCCCACCTTCGGCTTTTTGCTTGGTTTTGCATTGGCAGCATATGCCATGGGTAAAATCTGTGAGTGGATGCATTCCTCCAAACCAGGTACATGGATATTTGCGGCAACGGTTGGGTATGTAATTTATTATGGAATGGGTATTCTCTATTTTTATTTTATAACCCACTGGATTGTGGTAACGCCAAACACGGTTGGATGGGGAGCCATATTTGCGGTTTACTGCCTGCCCACCATGTTTCCGGACGGTGTGCTGTGTGTGCTTGCCATCATGGTGGCAGGGAGGCTGCGGCCTGTTGTGTCGCAGATACTGGGGTAATGGAAGAACGGGTACCGGGAATCATGCCAATGACCGGACCCGTTCTTATTTATATGCAGGAACGCCCGGAATCAGACCTTTTGTATGGTGTTTCTGGACGCGTATAAGCCGGAAAACCCTGTAAAACCGTTGATTTTATGTCCAAAATGTTAATTTTTCATTAACCCGTTGAATTAATCTGCTCCAAGTGCTACAATAAGTAAGATTGTATCATAGGCGTAGTATTTGCAGGATTTTATACGGAACATCCGCAGCAGGAAAGCGTTGTGGGAAGGGCCGCCAGGTCCATGATGGGAGTATCGTGGATTGTAAAGGAATAGACTGGAATCAGCGGGCAGATAATATAAGTATTGCAAGGCAGTGCCAGGTCCAGGAAGAACTGCCCTGACAGGTGGTGCAGATACAGACGCTGGTTGAAAAGGATTTTCTGTTATATAAGGAAAGCCCGCGATAAAACCATATCGCGGGAAGTAAAGGAAAGCCCACGATAAAATCACATCGTGGGAAATTAAGGAAGAAGTTAGGAGAGTATACCATGAACGTAATTGAAAAGGTGTTCGGGACTCACAGTGAAAGAGAACTGAAGATGATAAGGCCGATTGTGGCAAAGATTGAAAGCATGCGCACGGATATGATGGCCAAATCAGATGAGGAACTGCGCGACCAGACCAGGATCCTTAAGGAAAGACTGGCTGGGGGCGAAACACTGGATGACATTTTGCCGGAGGCATTTGCCACTGTCCGTGAGGCGGCAAAAAGAACCCTGAATATGGAGCATTTCCCTGTACAGCTCATTGGCGGCATCGTGCTTCACCAGGGCCGTATAGCTGAGATGCGTACTGGTGAAGGCAAGACGCTGGTATCTACCTGTCCTGCCTACCTGAACGCGCTGGGCGGCAAGGGTGTGCAGATTGTAACGGTTAACGATTATCTGGCAAAGCGTGATGCTGAGTGGATGGGCCAGGTGCACCGTTTCCTGGGACTGACCGTGGGCGTTGTTCTGAATGACATGACCAGTGAGCAGCGTAAGGAAGCATATGCGTGCGATATCACATATGTTACCAACAATGAGCTGGGATTTGACTATCTGCGTGACAACATGGCTATCTATAAGGAACAGCTGGTCCTTCGCGACCTGGATTACGCCATCATCGATGAGGTTGACTCGGTGCTGATTGATGAGGCCAGGACGCCTCTTATCATTTCCGGCCAGAGCGGCAAGTCCACCAAAATGTATGAGGTATGTGACGTGCTGGCGCGCCAGCTGGAGCGGGGAACCGTATCCAAGGAATTTTCCAAGATTGACGCCATCATGGGTGAGGAGATTGAGGAGACCGGGGATTTTGTTGTAGATGAAAAGGATAAGGTGGTGAACCTGACCGAGCAGGGCGTCCGGAAGGTGGAGGAGTTCTTCCACATTGAGAACCTGGCTGACCCTGAGAACCTTGAAATCCAGCATAATATCATCCTGGCCCTGCGCGCCAACAACCTGATGTTCCGTGATAAGGATTATGTTGTAAAGGATGATGAGGTCCTGATTGTTGATGAATTTACAGGACGTATCATGCCCGGCCGTCGTTATTCAGACGGACTCCATCAGGCCATTGAGGCCAAGGAGCATGTGAACGTGCGCCGTGAGAGCCGTACCCTGGCTACTGTTACCTTCCAGAACTTCTTTAATAAATATACCAAGAAGTCGGGTATGACAGGTACTGCCCTGACAGAGGAAAAGGAGTTCCGTAACATTTACGGAATGGACGTCATCGCCATCCCTACCAACCGGCCTATGGTCCGTAAGGATTTGGATGATGCAGTATATAAGACCAAGAAGGAAAAGTACAAAGCGGTTGTGGAGGAGGTTGCAAAGGCCCATGAGAAGGGACAGCCTGTCCTGGTGGGCACCATTGCCATTGAGACTTCCGAACTGCTCAGCAAGATGCTGAATAAGCGCGGGATTCCCCACAAGGTGCTGAATGCCAAGTTCCATGAGCTGGAGGCTGAGATTGTAGCGGATGCAGGTATCCACGGCTCCGTAACCATTGCCACCAACATGGCAGGCCGTGGTACGGATATTAAGCTGGATGAGGAGTCCAAGGAACTGGGCGGCCTGAAGATCATCGGTACGGAGCGCCATGAATCACGCCGTATTGACAACCAGCTGCGCGGTCGTTCCGGCCGTCAGGGAGACCCGGGTGAGTCCAGGTTCTACCTGTCCCTGGAGGATGACCTTTTAAGGCTCTTCGGTTCTGACCGCCTCATGGCCATGTTTGAGGCAATGGGCGTGCCGGAGGGTGAGCAGATTGAGCACAAGATGCTTTCCAATGCAATTGAGAAAGCGCAGATGAAGATAGAGAGCAACAACTTCGGTATCCGTGAGCAGCTGCTTAAATTCGATGAAGTGAACAATGAACAGCGTGAGGTCATTTACGCTGAGCGCCGTAAGGTCCTGGACGGCGACAACATGCGCGACCTTATCCTTAAGATGATTACGGATATTGTTGAGAACGCAGTGGATATGTCTGTTTCCGATGACCAGACCCCGGATAAATGGGATCTTAAGGAACTGAACAACCTTCTTCTTCCTGTTATTCCGCTGAAGCCGGTCATCCTGAGCGAAGACCAGAAGAAGTCCATGAAGAAGAACGAGTTAAAGCATAACCTGAAGGAAGAGGCAATCAAGCTTTACGAGACAAAAGAAGCTGAATTCCCTGAGCCTGAGCAGATCCGTGAGATTGAGCGCGTTGTCCTGCTTAAGGTAATTGATAACAAGTGGATGGCCCACCTGGATGATATGGACGCCCTGCGCGAGGGTATCGGGCTTCAGGCTTACGGCCAGAGGGATCCGGTTGTTGAATATAAGATGCAGGGTTATGAGATGTACGAGGCCATGATGGCTGCCGTACAGGAAGAGACCGTGCGCATCCTGTTCCACATCCGGGTTGAGCAGAAGGTGGAGCGTGAGCCGGCTGCCAAGGTAACAGGTACCAACAAGGATACCTCCCTTGCCAGCGCGCCGAAGAAGCGGGCGGAGCAGAAGATTTATCCAAACGATCCATGTCCATGTGGTTCAGGCAAGAAGTATAAGCAGTGCCATGGAAGGATTAAATAACTGACCGGGATACCGGGATGAAATATAAAATGAAAGCGGGTGAAGCTGTGGTAGAGTTAGATAATTTTAAATATACGTTATCAACGTATGACAAACCATTAGTGGAAGTGAGGGATTCACTTTGACCTGGATAACAAGGTCAGACGAATCGATGAATTAGATAAATCCATGGAAGAGCCGGGATTCTGGGATAACCCTGAGAAGTCCACAAGGATGGTCAGGGAAGCCAAGAACCTGAAGGATGAAGTGGAGACGTTTAGGGAGCTGGAGCAGGAGTATGAGGACATCCAGGTCATGATCCAGATGGGATATGAGGAAAATGACGCCTCCCTGATTCCGGAGATTGAAGAGATGCTGGGCCATTTTTCCGACACCCTTGAGAAGATGCGCATGAAGCTTCTTCTGTCCGGCGAATATGACAGCAACAACGCCATACTGCGTCTTAATGCAGGGGCAGGCGGCACGGAGTCCTGTGACTGGTGCAGCATGCTTTACCGCATGTACTGCCGCTGGGCAGAGAAAAAAGGATTTAAGACAGAGGTGCTGGATTTCCTGGACGGGGATGAGGCCGGTATCAAGTCGGTTACGGTGCAGATTAACGGGGAAAATGCCTATGGTTATCTGCGCTCTGAGCACGGTGTGCACCGCCTGGTCCGCATATCGCCCTTTAATGCGGCCGGAAAGCGCCAGACCTCCTTTGTATCCTGCGATATCATGCCGGATATACAGGAAGATATTGACATAGAGATTAACCCGGATGACATCCGTATCGACACCTACCGTTCCAGCGGTGCAGGCGGACAGCATATTAACAAAACCTCATCCGCCATCCGTATCACCCATTTCCCCAGCGGAACCGTGGTTACCTGCCAGAATGAGAGATCCCAGTTCCAGAACAAGGATAAGGCCATGCAGATGCTTAAGTCCAAGCTGTTCCTGCTCAAGCAGGAGGAGCAGGCTGCCAAGGCTGCCGGTATCCGGGGAGATGTAAAGGAATACAAAAAATCTCTATGACAATGGATGGGGAAGCCAGATCCGTTCCTATGTACTCCAGCCATATACCATGGTCAAAGACCACCGGACCGGCGAGGAGAGCGGCAATGTGGATGCGGTATTGGACGGAAACATTGATTCATTTATCAGTGCATATCTGCGGTGGATGAGTTTGGGATGCCCGGATAAGAATGCGGTGACAGAGGATTAATGGATTAGGAACAATCATGAACAGGCCTGGAGTATTGAGTGATTCAGGCCTGTTTTTTTGTATTTATCCCATCAGCAGGCCTAAGAATACGGCCAGAAGTATGGTTCGGGGAATGGAGGATTTCCGTTTAAGCAGCGGTTTTCAGATTGCTGTCAAGAAAGCAGCTGGAGTGTTTGGTCCGGGTTCCGCCTGATTTCCTGCTGCTGCCGGAAGCATGGCATAAAAAGTGGTTGCATTTTCAATGGAATTGTGCTAATATCTTCCTCGTGAGTACAGATGTATTCCTAATGCGGACATGAATGCGGACCTATGAAAGGATTAAAGAATGGAAGACAAAAGCAAATACTTTGTGGTAAAGCAGAAGGCGGTGCCGGAGGTCCTCTTAAAAGTGGTGGAGGCCAAGAAGCTCCTGGAGACAGAGCGGGCCATTACGGTGCAGGAGGCAACGGATAAGGTGGGGATCAGCCGCAGTTCCTTTTATAAATATAAGGATGACATTTTCCCGTTTTATGACAATACCAAAGGCAAGACCATTACCCTGGTGGTACAGATGGATGACGAACAGGGGCTTCTCAGCGATTTGCTTCACGTGGTGGCTGTGTACAGGGCGAATATCCTTACTATCCATCAGAGTATTCCGGTTAACGGCGTGGCCACCCTTACCCTGAGCGTGGAAGTCAGGGACAACACGGGCAATGTGTCCAGCATGATTGATGAACTGGAGGAGCTGGAGGGGATACATTACGTTAAGATCCTTGCCAGGGAATAGGCAATCGGGAATGAACAGATATGGTGCCGGCGGCACGGCAATGAAAATAAGACACAGGGAGCGTAAGGATTATGATTAAGACAGCAATAATGGGATACGGGACAATCGGTTCCGGCGTGGCAGAGGTATTGGAACAGAACAAGGACGTGATTGCAAAACAGGTGGGCCAGGAAGTGGAGTTAAAATATGTGCTGGACCTGAGGGAGTTCCCGGACAGCCCTGTGGCAGACAGGATTGTCCATGATTTCAAGGTGATAGAGCAGGATGAGGAGGTAAGGATCGTGGTGGAGGCCATGGGCGGGCTGAACCCGGCCTATCCGTTTGTCAAGGCCTGCCTTCTGGCTGGAAAGCATGTGGCCACATCCAACAAGGCCCTGGTGGCTGCCTATGGAACCGAGCTTTTGGCCATTGCCAGGGAAAAAGGCGTGAATTTCCTGTTTGAAGCAAGCGTGGGCGGCGGCATACCGATTATCCGGCCCATGTACCGGTGCCTGATGGGGGAGAGGATTGAAGAGATTACGGGAATCCTGAACGGCACAACCAACTTTATCCTGACCAAGATGGATAAAGAGGGTGAGTCATTTGAAAATGCGTTAAAGGAAGCGCAGAACCTGGGGTATGCGGAGCGCAACCCGGAAGCTGACGTGGAAGGCCATGACACCTGCCGTAAGATAGCTATCCTTACTGCCATGGCAACGGGCAGGGAAGTGGATTATGAGGATATCTACACAGAAGGGATTACCCGCATTACGGATATTGACTTTAAGTACGCGGAAAAGATGGGGACCTCGATAAAGCTTTTCGGCACCAGCCGCATCAAGGACGGCAAGGTGAATGCATTTGTGGCTCCTGTGATGATCCAGAAGAATAACCCGCTTTATTCTGTCAATGATGTGTTTAACGGGATTATGGTTAAGGGCAACATGCTGGGGGTTTCCATGTTCTACGGAAGCGGCGCCGGAAAGCTTCCCACTGCCAGCGCAGTGGTGGCGGACATCATTGAAGCTGCCCAGAACCTGGACCACAACCTGGCCATTGGCTGGTCCGGTGAAAAGCAGGCCATTGAATCCATGGACCAGGCAAGGTTCCGCTATTTTGTCCGTGTGGCTGGTTCCTGCCGCAACAAGGAGCAGGATGTGAAGCGGGCCTTTGGCAAGGTGGAGGTTGTGGAGCTCTACGGCATGGATGAGTTCGCAGTGCTTACATCTGAGATGTCAGAAGGGGAATTTAGGGCAGCGGCAACCGCATATGACAGTGCTGAACAGGCCAGGTCTGAATATGGGATTAAACAGATGATCCGGGCAATGCTGTAGAGGGTACGGGAATATATGACAGAAATCATTGAATGGATGACACGGATGACAAGGCAGGGTTTTCCCTGCCTGTTTCATCTTTTAACCGGACTGTACTGCCCGGGCTGCGGCGGTACAAGGGCGGTGCGGGCCATGGCGGCCGGGAACCTGAGACTGAGCTTCCAGTATCATCCCCTGGTCCTTTATACGGCGGCAGTGCTGACCGTGGAACTTTTGAGCCTTGCCATATCAAAGGCAGCAAAAAACCCCAGATGGTATCTGGGGCATGAAACACTGTTTGTGTATATAGCGGCAGGGATTATCGTGGTCAACTGGATAGGCAAGAATGTGCTGCTGGTATTCTTTGGCATTGACCTGCTGCCGGCATGGGGATGAAATCCCAATCAGAGATGGATCCAGGAGGAACCGCCGGACAGGTGCATCTGCTGCTGGATGCGGTTGATGTATTCGTTGAATTTAGGTCCCATCACAGGGTCGCTGAGGATTTCATAGTAACATCCCAGCAGGTAGAAAAAGAAGAAGGTAAGCGCAATGGCAAGGCCGCTGAGCACAATGCCGGTGATTGCACGGGCATTGAAGCTTTTCCTGCCGCTGACATCCGCATTCCTTGACATGATGGCAAGGACGATGCCGATGATGCCGCAGATCATCCCGGTAGGCGTGTTGCTGCCGCTGACAAGGGATACCGGAAAATAAAAGAAGCTGCAGATCATCCCTGTGATTCCTGCTATCATGGAGCAGGTTGCCAGGCGCTCTGAGGAAGTGGATTCCTTGGGATTCCTGGGCTGTTTGCCGGTGTTGGGGTTTTGGCTATTATAAGTTTCATTCATAATTCTGAACAGATACCTTTCTTTAAGTCCTTACGGTAGTTTTTCTGTAGTTATCCTGCTTATTTTATCACGAATTAAGCGCTGTGTCCAGATGAAGACAATTCCATTGTAACAGAACTTGCATAAGAAGAAGGGATGAACTATAATATATAAGTTAGTTAGATTACAGATAGGTGAGGATTACCCATGGACATTATTAAGAAACTGGCGGAAGAACTGAATATTGGCCGCCACCAGGCAGAGGCAGCTGTAAAGCTGATTGATGAAGGCAACACCATTCCCTTTATTGCCAGATACCGTAAGGAAGCCACAGGCTCCCTGGACGATGAGGTCCTGCGCAATCTGGATGAACGGTTAAAATATCTGCGTAACCTGGAAGAACGCAAGAACCAGGTCATCGCATCCATTGCAGAGCAGGAGAAGCTGACGCCTGAACTGGAGCGCAGTATCAGGGATGCACAGACCCTGGTGGCTGTGGAGGATTTATACAGGCCCTATAAGCCAAAGCGCCGGACCAGGGCCATGATTGCAAAGGAAAAGGGCCTGGAGCCATTGGCGGATTTAATCAGCATGCAGATGGTGAAGGAGCCTTTGCTGCAGGCGGCCGCTGCCTACATTTCCCAGGAAAAGGGCGTGGAAACCGCGGAAGATGCCATCCAGGGGGCCAAGGATATCCTGGCAGAGCGCATCTCGGACAATGCGGAGTACCGCACTTATATCAGGAATGCAACCATGAACAAGGGCGTGGTCCAGTCCTCGGCCAAGGATGAGAAGGCCCAGTCCGTGTATGAGATGTACTATAATTATGAGGAGCCGGTTAAAAAGTGCGCCGGACACAGGATCCTGGCGCTGAACCGCGGGGAGAATGAGAAGATACTTACGGTCAAGATTGCGGCCCCGGAAGACCAGATACTCATGTACCTTGAGAAGCAGACCATTGTAAGGGACAACCCCCATACCACGCCTGTGCTGAAGGAGGCTGCGGCCGACAGCTATCAAAGGCTCATCGGCCCGTCCATTGAGCGTGAAATCCGCAGCGGGCTGACGGAACGGGCAGAGGAAGGCGCGATTAAGGTATTTGGCAAGAATCTGGAACAGCTGCTGATGCAGCCTCCCATTGTGGGACGGGTTGTCCTTGGATGGGACCCGGCCTTCCGTACCGGCTGTAAGCTGGCTGTTGTGGACGGCACGGGAAAAGTGCTGGATACAGTGGTGATTTATCCCACGGCGCCCCAGAACAAGGTGGCGGAATCCAAGAAGATATTAAAGGATTTTATTAAAAAATATAACATTTCCCTGATTTCTGTTGGAAATGGAACGGCCTCCAGGGAATCCGAGCAGATCATCGTGGACCTTTTAAAAGAAATCAAGGAGCCGGTGCAGTATGTGATTGTTAATGAGGCAGGCGCATCCGTATATTCCGCCAGCAAGCTTGCCACGGAGGAGTTCCCTAATTTTGACGTGGGCCAGCGCAGCGCCGTATCCATTGCCAGACGCCTTCAGGACCCGCTGTCAGAGCTGGTAAAGATTGACCCCAAGTCCATTGGCGTGGGACAGTACCAGCATGACATGAACCAGAAGCACCTGGGCGCGGCCTTGGAAGGCGTGGTGGAGGACTGCGTGAACAAGGTGGGCGTGGACCTGAATACTGCATCCGCATCCCTGCTTGAATACGTATCCGGCATCAATAAGGCCCTGGCTAAGAACATTGTTGCCTACAGGGAGGAGAACGGGGCGTTTAAGAACAGGAAGCAGCTGTTAAAGGTTGCCAAGCTTGGACCTAAGGCATTTGAACAGTGCGCTGGTTTTATGAGGATTACGGGCGGGGAAAATCCCCTGGACGGCACCAGTGTGCATCCTGAGAGTTATGAGGCGGCCAGAAAGCTTCTGACCCGGCTGGGATATGACCTTTCTGAACTGGGCCAGGGAGGAATCAAAGGAATCGGCAAAAAGATTGTTGATTACAGGAAAATGGCGTCCGAGCTGGAAGTGGGTGAGATTACCCTGCGCGATATTGCGGGGGAATTGGAAAAGCCTGCCAGGGACCCAAGGGATGAGATGCCAAAGCCGATTCTCAGAAGCGATATCCTTGAAATGAAGGATTTAAAGCCGGGCATGGTCCTTAAGGGGACGGTGCGCAATGTAATTGACTTTGGCGCCTTTGTGGACATCGGCGTGCACCAGGACGGCCTGGTACATATCTCACAGCTGACCGACAAGTATATCAAGCATCCGCTGGAGGCGGTAAGCGTGGGGGATATTGTGGAAGTAAAGATCATCAGCGTGGATCTGGCAAAGAAAAGGATTGCCCTTACCATGAAAGGAATTTAGTCATGACAGTGTTTGAAACATGGAAACCAGAGGAGACATATGAGCTGGGTAAGAAGATGGGGGAGGAAGCCGTGCCGGGCCAGGTCATCTGCCTGAACGGCGACCTGGGTGTGGGCAAGACCGTATTTACCCAGGGGTTTGCGGCCGGCCTTGGGATTGAGGGGCCGGTGAACAGCCCTACCTTTACCATTGTCCAGCAGTATGGGGAAGGACGGCTGCCCCTGTATCATTTTGATGTTTACCGCATCGGCGATATCAGTGAGATGGATGAAATCGGCTATGAGGACTGCTTTTTCGGGGACGGCGTGTGCCTGATTGAGTGGTCCGGGCTGATTGAAGAGATTCTTCCTGAGCATGTGACGAAAGTAGCCATTGAGAAGAACCTGGAACATGGGTTTGATTACAGGCGGATTTCAGTGGAGGAGACGTGATGAGAGTATTAGGAATTGAAAGTTCATCCCTGGTTGCCAGCGTGGCCCTGGTAACGGATGATATAATGACAGCCGAATACACGGTAGATTTCAAGAAGACCCATTCCCAGACGCTCCTGCCCATGCTGGATGAGATCGTAAAGCTGCTGGACCTGGACCTGGATACCATTGACGCCATTGCCGTGGCGGGGGGGCCTGGTTCCTTTACCGGCCTGCGCATCGGCGCAGCCACTGCCAAGGGACTGGGACTGGCCCTTAAAAAGCCTTTGGTACATGTTCCTACCGTGGATGCCATGGCATATAATATGTGGGGGGCGTCAGGCCTTGTGTGCCCGATCATGGATGCTAAGAGAAGCCAGGTATATACCGGGCTTTATCATGTGGAGCACGGCCTTGAGGTGCTGATGGAGCAGTGTCCCATGGATATGAGGGAGCTGGCCCGTCTCCTGAACGGGAGAGGGGAGCGGGTCATATTTCTGGGGGACGGCGTGCCTGTGTACAGAAGCATCATTGAAGAGGAAATGCAGGTAAGCTATGGATTTGCACCGGCGCAGATGAACCGGCAGAGGGCGTCCTGCGTGGCGGTCCTGGGAATGACGGCGCTTGCGGAAGCAGGCAGCAGCGGGTGCGGGACTGGAGCCGGGGATTACTGCGGCGCCCGTCTTGTGGGCGCGGCTGATTTTGCCCCGGATTATCTGAGGAAACCCCAGGCAGAACGCCAGCGTGAGGCGGAGCTTTCCGCCAAGGGGGCTGCTGCCAAGCTGCCGGGCGACTATTGATTTAAAATTATGCAGTGAGGATTGGTGTATGGAGTTAATCAGAGGGGTGCGCCCCATGACTGCCCGGGACATAGAGGCTGTGACCGGCCTGGAGCAGGTTTGCTTTTCGGAAAAATGGTCAGAGGGCCTGCTTCGTTCCGGCCTGGACAGCAGGCTGGACACGTACTTTGTTTACGAGGACCACGGTCAGGTTCTTGGATACAGTATCATAAGGATACTGGCAGATGAAGGCGAGATACAGCGGATTGCCGTCCTGCCCGGTTACCGCAGGCAGGGAATCGCAAGGAAACTCATGGACGCCATGGTCACTTTTTCCAGAGCAAGGGGGGTGCGTTCCATTGCCCTGGAGGTCCGCGAGGGCAACACCGGAGCCAGAAAGCTTTATGAATCCTATGGTTTCAGGCAGGAGGCCCTGCGAAGGGGGTATTACCGTAATCCGCCCGAGGATGCAATCATCATGTGGAACAGGGGAATATGAAACAATTTCCACTTAAAATATGTATATTTTGTGTATATAATGGAGAGGAATCGGACATTCCTCTTCATTTTGCATTGAGCACGCAGTGTTCGTCTTATGGAGGATAAAGGGGATGGATGAGAGGACATGATGAAAGAGAAAGGCGAGGGTTCATATGAAAAGGTACAATAGGAACGGGCAGCTGGAGGCAGTACTTTGCAACTGCTGCGGAAAGAAGCTGGTTGTGGAGCATGGGATCATCCGTGAAGGCTCCATCGGTATTGACCATGCATGGGATTATTTTTCCGAAAAAGACGGACAGGTCCATCATTTTGACTTATGTGAAGACTGTTATGATGAATGGATTTCCGGCTTCAGGCTGCCGGTGGAAACCGAGGAACAGATTGAATTATTATAGGCATTTTAAGGATTATTAAGAATGGATTAGGCTTTTATTAAGCCTATTGCCGGACTTTCCTTTTTCTGTTATGTTGGAATCACAACAGAGAAATGCTGCCGCCCGGGCAGCATAAAAGGAGGAAAGTATCATGAAAAAATGTATAAGATGGATGAGCCTTGCGGCAGTGGTTTTTGCGGCCGCAGGCGTATTGTGGGGCTGCGGATCCGGCGCGGGCAGGGAGGCATCGGCAACCATGGCTGCACAGTCACCCCCTGCCGCCAACACCTATGCCGCCAAGGCCGCGGAAACCATGGCTGCCATGGAGGCCGCAGTACCCGGTCCGGTCATGGATGACGGTTCCATGCCGGAAGACGGTGAAGGAAGCCCGATGGTGGCCCACAACACGGAGGAGTACCGCTATAACCCGGAAAATCCGTTCATGGCAGTGTCAGGTGCGCCCCTGTCCACCTTTGGGGCAGATGTGGATACGGCATCCTATGCCAACATCCGCAGGATGCTTCTGGGAGGAAGCCCGGTTCCGGAAGATGCGGTGCGCATTGAGGAAATGCTTAACTATTTCTATTATGATTATCCGGAACCCAAGGAACAGGAACCGTTTTCCGTAACCACCAGGCTGGCGGAATGTCCGTGGAATCAGCCCCACAGCCTGCTTCAGATTGGACTTCAGGCTAAGAAGCTGGATGAGGATGCGCTGCCTGCCTCCAATCTGGTATTCCTGCTGGACGTATCCGGATCCATGGATGCCCCGGATAAACTGGATCTGGTCAAACGTGCATTTCTCACGATGACAGAGAACCTGAAGGACGGGGATTCCGTTTCCATTGTCACCTATGCGTCATCGGATAAGGTTGTGCTGGACGGCGCGTCCGGCAGTGACAGGACCAGGATCATGACTGCCATTGAAAACCTTGAGGCAGGAGGAAGCACGGCGGGTTCCAAGGGTATTAAGACCGCATATGAACTGGCGGAGAAGCATTTCATAAAGGGCGGCAACAACCGTGTCATCCTAGCCACTGACGGGGACCTGAACGTGGGCGTCACCAGTGAGGGCGGCCTGACACGCCTGATTCAGAAGAAAAGGAAAAGCGGCGTGTTTTTATCCGTCCTGGGATTTGGGACCGGGAATATCAAGGATAACAAGATGGAGGCCCTGGCGGATAACGGAAACGGACAATACGCCTACATAGACAGCATGGCTGAGGCCAGGAAGGTGCTGATGGAAGAGATGGGAGGAACCCTTTTCACGGTTGCCAAAGATGTTAAGTTCCAGGTGGAATTTAATCCGGCCAAGGTAAAAGGATACCGTCTCATCGGTTATGAGAACCGGGTCATGGCTGACCAGGACTTTGATGACGATACAAAGGACGGCGGGGAAATCGGCGCCGGCCACCGGGTGACAGCCCTTTATGAAATCATCCCGGCCGGTTCCGCTGATGCGCTGCCGTCCCCAAGCCTTAAGTACCAGCAGGCAGCTGGAACGGCGGCTGATAAAACAGATGATGGGACAGACCATGAATCAGACCGTGAAACAGCAGAGGCCCCTTCCTTTAACGATGAATGGCTTACCGTGAAAATCCGCTATAAGGATCCGGACTCCGACAAAAGCAGCCTGCTTGAATATCCGGTTAAGGATGACTGCTACTACTCCGAGATGCCCGAGGATATGGACTTTGCTTCCTGCGTGGCTGAAACAGGACTGTTATTAAAACATTCGGAATACGCTGGGGATGCATCCTATGGGTCGGTCATCGGCAGGCTGCAGGATATGAAGCGTGTAAAGGAAGACGATTATAGCGGGGAGTTTCTTTATCTGGTGAAAAGGGCGGCCGGATATTGACGCCGGGGTCTGTCTGAAAATTCATTCCCGTCATCTGCACGCCCCATAAATGGAACAATGGAACCGGGATGACCGTGGCATGCCCATGTAAGGGCGGTCCGGTCATCCCGGTTTTTTGCTGCCCATGGCACGCGGATATAAGAAGACAGCGGGGCATCCCTTTATTTTCATCCATATCCTACAGAACTTTTCCGGCCTCCTCTTGATTATTCAATACAATCTGTGTTATGATTTCCAAAGTTGACAAGAAAAGATGAGGAACGGATATGTTAGATATATGTTTATTAGGAACCGGGGGAATGATGCCTCTTCCATACAGATGGCTCACCTCCATGATGGCAAGGTGCAGGGGAAGCAACCTGCTGATTGACTGCGGAGAGGGCACCCAGGTGGCGTTAAAGGAAAAGGGATGGAGTCCCAAACCCATTGACGTCATCTGCTTTACCCATTACCATGCAGACCATATCAGCGGCCTTCCGGGACTGCTTCTGACCATGGGCAATGCGGAGCGGATGGACCCCCTTACGCTGGTTGGCCCCAAGGGGCTAGAGCGGGTGGTCACTGCCCTGCGCACCATTGCGCCGGAGCTGCCCTTTGAGCTGAAGTTCAAGGAGCTGACAGAGAACAGGGAACACATGGAGTTCGGCCCATATGTGATTGACGCCTATAGGGTAAACCACAATGTGATCTGTTACGGGTATTCCATTTCCATTCCGCGTACCGGGCGGTTTGACGTGGAGAGGGCAAGGGCCGGGGCAATCCCGCAAAAGTTCTGGAGCCGTCTGCAGAAAGGCGAGGAGATTGAACATGAGGGAAGGCTGCTGACCCCAAAGATGGTGCTGGGACCTGACAGGAGGGGACTGAAGGTAACGTACTGTACGGATACCAGGCCGGTGCCTGTGATTGCAGAATATGCAGCTGGTGCGGACCTTTTTATCTGTGAGGGCATGTACGGTGAAAAGGATAAGGCTGCCAAGGCAAAGGAATACAAACATATGACCTTTTACGAGGCAGCGTCCCTGGCCAGGGATGCGCAGCCTGGGCAGATGTGGCTGACCCATTACAGTCCTTCCCTGACAAGGCCCGAGGAATATATGGATGAGGTGCGCAGCATTTTCCCGCGGGCAAAGGCTGCCAGGGATGGCTGGACCCTGGAACTGGAATTTGATGAAGATTAGTGGAGATGGGATCATGATTGGAAATACTTCAGAGGATATTTTAATATTGGCAATAGAAAGTTCCTGCGACGAGACAGCTGCATCCGTGGTGAAGAACGGAAGGACCGTGCTATCCAATGTAATTTCGTCCCAGATTGCAACCCATACCGTATATGGAGGCGTGGTTCCGGAGATTGCTTCCAGGGAGCATATCAAGGCTGTGAATTACGTGATAGAGCGGGCGCTGGCAGAGGCGCAGACAGGCCTTGAGGAGATTACTGCCATCGGTGTGACCTACGGACCGGGGCTGGTGGGGGCTTTGCTGGTGGGAGTGGCGGAAGCCAAGGCACTGGCCTATGCTGCTAAAAAACCGTTGATTGGAGTGCATCATATAGAAGGCCATGTATCTGCTAACTTTATTGAGAACCCGGACCTTAAGCCGCCCTTCGTGTGCCTGATTGTATCCGGCGGACATACCCATCTGGTGATTGTAAAGGACTACGGTGAATTTGAAATCATTGGCCGTACCAGGGATGACGCTGCAGGCGAGGCATTTGATAAGGTGGCCAGGGCCGTGGGGCTGGGATATCCGGGCGGTCCAAAGGTTGACAAGGCTGCCAGGGAAGGCAATGCCCATGCCATGGAATTTCCCAGGGGCAAGGTGGACGGCTCGCCCTATGATTTCAGCTTCAGCGGCCTTAAATCAGCAGTGCTGAACCACATCAACCATGCCCGCATGGTTGGCGAGGAGATAAATGTGCCCGACCTGGCGGCCTCATTCCAGAATTCCGTGGTGGAATCCCTGGTAAGCAGGGCCATACTGGCTGCCCGGGAGTTTGGTTATAAAAAGCTGGCCATTGCAGGCGGTGTTGCAAGCAATTCAGCCCTCAGGAGCGCCATGGAGGAAGCCTGTAAAAAAGAAGGTATAAAGTTCTATCATCCCTCGCCCATATTCTGCACGGACAATGCGGCCATGATCGGCGCTGCTGCGTATTATGAGTATTTAAAGGGAAATGTCTCAGGCTGGGATTTAAACGCGGTCCCTAACCTGAAACTCGGTGAACGGTAAGGAGAGCGGATTCCATGGAGAAGCAATATTGTACGGCTGTTGTGCTGGCAGCTGGCAGAGGGGCCAGGATGGGTACCCGGACAGCAAAGCAGTATCTGGAAATCGGAGGCATGCCGGTGGTGGTCCATGCGCTTCTGGCCTTTCAGGAGTCCCCTGTGATTGACGAGATCATCCTGATGACAGATGCCGGCCATCTTGGATACTGTAAACAGGAAATCGTGGAGGCATACGGTCTGGACAAGGTATCCACGGTAGGGGCCGGCGGCCGGGAGCGGTATGAGAGCGTATGGAAGGCGCTCTGCACCATTATGGACCAGGAAGAGTGGGAAGATGAGGCACGGTGCAGGGCAAGACAGGAAGGGTATGTATTTATCCATGACGGCGCCCGCCCCTTTGTGACCCCCGAAATCATAGCCAGGGCATATGAGGATGTGGTGCGGTGGAAAGCCTGTGTGGTGGGGATGCCTGTGAAGGACACCATCAAACTGGTTGACACGGACAGCTGCATCGTGGACAGCCCCAGGCGCAGTCTTGTGTGGCAGGCGCAGACGCCCCAGGTGTTTGCCGTGCCCCTGATTGCAGAGGCGTTTGCCCGTCAGATGAAGAAAGACTGCAGCAATGTGACGGACGACGCAATGGTGGTGGAAGCCCAGATGGGAGTAAAAATCCACATGACCCAGGGCAGCTATGAGAACATAAAAATCACCACGCCTGAAGACCTTTTGATAGCCGAAACCATGTTAAATAAAAAAAGTTAAAAAAGGTGTTGACTTATGTCGAAATACATGATAGACTATCCGAGTTGCCACTGAACAGGGCAGCACAGAAAAACAGAGAAAAAAAGTTTTTCAAAAAGATTTAAAAAAACACTTGACAAAACTGCTAATCTTCTGTAATATAGAAAAGCACGTTTGGAGAGATATCGAAGTGGTCATAACGAGGCGGTCTTGAAAACCGTTTGTC
>OBXM01000561.1_pt1 | contig 35209 bp, 48 predicted proteins | sample 1538141 | NCBI WGS metagenome assembly OBXM01 (sample SAMEA2580153, study PRJEB22360) | human gut metagenome | biome: human gut; feature: human-associated habitat; material: faeces | place: Denmark | collected 2008/2010 | reverse complement strand
TGGCGGAGCGGGAGGGATTCTTTTTCATGATTATAATATACTTATACGAATAATGTTAAGTATTTTGTACAGTTTCTTTCCTACATTACAAGATTAAGATCATGTTGGTGACGTCAACAAGATGATCCGTCTTCGTTTTGCGGGAAACGGTAGCGGAACAAGGCGTCCATCGCGCGGGCCCGCTCGGATTTCGGGATGTTCGTGGGACGGGGGTTGCCGAAGGTAACCATCCAGAAATCCGCGTATTTCTGCGGAGTCACGGCGATGCTGAACCAGTTCCAGGCCGTCCACTTCCCTTCCCGGTAAAAGGGCGTCCACGGTTCATCAAGGCGGATTTGTTCCGTGGGGAAGTGTTTCTGAACCGCCCGGCAGATGGTGAGGTCTTCCGGGGCGAGCGGAGGAAGGTCAGCCTGTTCCAGTTCCTCCGCCGCCAGTCTGGCCGCCTGTCCGCTGATGGCGTAACACGGCCCATAGGCAGAGCGTTCGGAAGGGTGGCTGGGGACCTGGTATCCGGAGGCGTGAAGAGCTAGCCTATGGCGCTGCATGTCTCGGATCCAGTCGCCCGACAACAGGAGCGTATCGGAGTCGATTTTGACGATGATGTCTTCGTCCTCCGCTTCCCCGTCCAGCGTGGAAATGATGCCACGGACGCAGTCCGGCCCGCGCAGGTTGCCGTTCCTTGGCCAGCTGGTTTGACAATACCGGGCCCCGGCTTCAACAAGGGCGGTTCTGGCGCGTTCGGCAATGGGGTCGGCTTCATCGTCCACTACCGTGATGACGGCTTCCGGGAGGGCCGCCGCAGCGCACCGGACGCATACGAGAGCTTCATCGGCGTCGCCGGCATAAGTGAATAGGTAAATTCTGATCATGATGTTGTCGGATTATGCTGGTCCGTAGGGGTAGAAGGTTCCTCCGAAGACCGGGATCTGTATCATTCCCAGGGCGTATTGCGTCACCTGGTCATCTTCGATGTCGGCAATCAGGAAGGAATAGTCGAAGTTGACGCCCGGTTTTTCTTCGGCAAGCATGATTGGGTACACCGTCCCCGGAATGCCGGAGACGTCAACGCCCGTCAATTTGGCGTCCTGGTCAAAGTGAACGTTGAGCCATACTTCCCCGCTGGTTTGGGTGAGCTGCACCCACGAGGACCCGGAACTGCCCCCCTGCGGGTATTTGCCGAGCAGATTTCCGTTCAGGTAGAGCGCGCCGGGCTTGATTTGCGCCCCGGTGACGGCTCCCTCAGTATCTTTCTGCACCCGCACCTGGAAGCCGTATTCCGGCGCGGGCGTGGCTTCCCCCGTCGCCGTCGTGATGTGCTGGCTGATGGTCGGGGATTCCGGCTTGGGGTCAAAGGCGTATTCCGTCGATTCCGGCGCGCCCTGCATGTTTTCCAGCGTGGAGGATCTGCGTGATGTGGCATTCACGCGCTTCAATTCTACCCATTCTTCAATTCCCAGCTGTTCCGGCGCGCCGTAGGACAACGTAATGACGTTGGTCTGCAGGTCGCGGTTCACCGTCTGTATCATGGTGTTAATATTCTGCCATGCGGGATTTCCTCCCAGCAGGGAGACGCGGCGGCCCATGTATTGACGCGTTTGAGCATCCCCCAGCGCGACAAAGGATATAGATCCGTCCCAGGGCAATTCCTGCATGGATTCCCACACCGTTTTGGCAATGTCCCCATAGGGCACTCCTTCCGACGGTTCCGGCGATTCCCCTTCTTCCGGCCCGTTGGAGGGCTGCTCCCCGTTGTAGATGCCGTCGATGGGGTAGCTCGCAAAGGGGCGGTCCATGGTGACCAGATCCACCGAGAATTCTTCCCAAAAGCAGGGCACACCCTGCAAGGTCCCCACATTCTTGAATTTCTCCCGCCACTTGGCAGGGGCGCTTTCCGGGATGGCGAGACGCTGCTTGATGGTGGCATTGCACCACTGCGGCCGGATGGATTTGGTATGAATTTGTCCGTCCGTCAGTTCATAGCCCGTGGCCGTGGTATTATAGCCTTTCGGCTTGTCTTCCTCCGTTCCGTCCCAGGGCTTCCCGGTGATTTCCGGAGTTGGGTCATAGGCCGCAATGGCTCCAACGTCTTTCATCCATGGGAAATGATTTTTCCAGAAACTGTTGATCATGTCGTTCTGGTCAATCCGGGTCCCCGTCACTTTCATGCGCTGGTAGGACAGACTGCCGGCCCTGGTTCCCTGTACCGGTTGAGGATCTTCTACCGGTTCTCCTGTAGAATTAAACTTAGAATAATAGAAGTCTACGGACGTTCGGTAAACGATGGAATGCGGTAAGGTCGGGTCTCCGTCTTCCGGGTATTTGGACAGGTAAGAGACGCGATAGCCGTTGCTTCCGGTGGTTTCGGCGACAATCGCCACGCAGGGAGGCACGAGGTCGGCGCGTGGGACAAGGGAAACGTCCATGGCTTTAACATCGTTGGAGGGCTGCAATGGCAGGGAGATAGGCGTCAGGACGTCATAGTCCGTGATGATCAGCTTGGGCCGCGCGCCACTGTAGTCGTAGTACGTGACCATGCGGGGCGACCAGTGGCGGATGGATTGGAGCAGACTTCCAAGGGTGTCGCATGAGGTGTTCCATGGGATCAGCATTTTGTCGTCGCTGATCCGCATTTCGTAGTCCGCGGGGTGGTGTTTGGCCAGATTCAGCACCCGGGAAAGGGCGGAGGAAATGCTTATTTTAGGGATGATTTCATTTCCGCCGCCGGTGCTTTGCCACATCGAAAAGACCGGCTTCCATTCGGAATCCAGGGCAAAGCAGTTGTCCAGGTAATACCAGGGATCGGAAAAGACGATTTTCCAGGCACGGGATGAACCGCTGTAGGTCTTTTCGATGCTGGAAACGAGGCCCGCAAGAATGGTGTTCCCGTTTTGGGAGATGGTGACGGTGTCGAATTGCCGGAAGGGCAAGACTTCCCCCAGCGTTCGGACGGGATAAACCGCGGTAATGGTGGAGGCGGCAAAACTTTGCTGGTCGTGGGTCAGGCGGGACGGCTTGAGATCCAGCAAATCATTGATGGTGATGTCGTGGTTCCTGCTGCTTGTAAAATGGTTAGTGGTTTATTTATTTCTTGTCGGCGATCTTTTGAAGCAATGTCAGAACCTTCGCAAACCAGAAGCAGACGAGGCAGGAGAAGGCCCCGGAAACCAAGTAAATAAGGCCTATTTCGGGTTGCCTTTCTGTCAGGTTGTTCCAAAACAATATAAATCCAGCAATTAGGGCAATTATGCCTACAAAACGAAATATATCTTCAACTGTTCGGAAAAGTTCTAGAAAAAGTTCTAGAAAAAGTTCTGCATCGCTTTTTTGTGTTTCCAGTTGCTTATTCAGTTCTTGTTTTTTCTCTAATAGCATTTCTTCTCTGTAATGATTATACACACTTCCAAAAGAAAACCACTCTTGCCCCCCTTCAGGGCAAACAAGCGTTTCGGAGAAGATTTTCCCTTCTTTGAACATGGCTTCTAGTTCTTCAAAAGAGTAAGGCCCCTCAGCATTGTTTGAGTCGGAAGCGACGTAATAATTATTCATACCGATATGGTGCTATAAACCATACTTAGTGCAAGCCTAAAAGCTGTTAATAGCCTCCGGCAAGCCTGTTTATTCCAGTTCTCAATCTTGTGTTGGTTTGTTGCTGCTCTTTCAGTAGTCTTTCTATTTTGTCATCTATATAGTTTTGAGTATTCACTTCCTGGGCATTTATTTTGTCGGCCTGCGCTCTAATAATTGAGACCAAATGATCAAACGCCTTTTTTGTGTATTGTCCTCTTTCTACCAATACTTTTTCCACAGCGTCAAACGCTCCCAGAAGTTCGCTTGGATCTATTTCTGTATCTGTTGCCGAAATGCTTTCCGAAAGGCGTTTCTTCCCTTCGTTCAAGGCTTCGCGGGCGGCAGAAATCCGGGGGCGTTGTTTGGCGGTAGGATGTTCGGGAACACCTTCAAGGGTAATGCCGCGGATCATTGCCTGCTGCCTCTCGGCAGTCTGCTTTTTCGCCTCCCTTTCGGCCTGTTCACGAGCCTTCTTTATTTTCTCTTCATTTCTTCGGACTTCCTCGGCTTCTTCCCTGTCTCTTTGCAAGTTAAATGATTTGACCTTGCCGGCGTCTATTTGATTTTGAAGGGCTTCGGTTTGTTCCATGTCTTTTATGGACGCCTCCGCAGAAGCCATAGCATCACCTAATGAACCGGCCTTTTTAGTTAAATCATCAAACTGTTTTTTTGCGGCATCCGTATTCTTCTTAAACTCTTCTACTGCACTAATTGCTTGTTTGAAGCGACTGCTTATGTCAGTTCCTTGTCTATAGTCGAATTCAAGATTCACCCCTCCGGCTCTTAACAAGTCCTGATATTCATTCAATTTTAATTGTGCGGCATTCCCTTCTTCCTGAGCTGAATTACGAGCTTTTATAAATTGTTGCTCTCTAACTACTGCATCTTCATATTCTTCCTGTTCTGAGGGAGAACGCCAAGTTCCAATTTCTCGTAATTCCTGTATTCTTAATAAATTGCTATTAAGACTATCTATCCTTTGTTGAATGCGTTCTTGCTGCTGCAAAAGCCCCATGATATTTTGAAGGGAAGGAAGGTTCCCTTGTTTAAACTGCATATCAAAAGCATGAGCTTCGGCCGCATCTCTGGCCTTGACTGCCTCCGCAAGCTGTTTCCCCATATCCATATAGTTAGCTTGCTCTACGCTTAAATCACGCTGGCGGATTTTCTGGTCCAGATTCTGATCCACCATCATCAGGCCATAATCTCGTTGCCTCTTGGTGATTCTTCCTTGCTGGTAGTCATTTTCCAGGTTGACGCGCTCAAGCTCTGCCTGGCGTGTATCAATTCCTTTCTTACGGGCCGCTTCCTCCCGTCTCAAGCGAATTTGTTTTTCAAGTTCTTCCGTTTGATATTCGAATTCACGGGTAATGCCCTTTACATAGTTTTGATACTCTTTATTAACGGTTTTGGTGCGTTCTTGCTGGTTGAATTCCTGCAAAGCCTGATAACTTGCCCGAAGAGACTTCCGATATGATTCGGCAATCTCTTTGCTCTGCTCCTTCATTTTTTTTGCAAGATCCGCCGACTTGTCTTCCGTCTTCCCCATCCACTCGTAAAGCTTCGCTCCGGCAAGGGTGGCAATGGAGATGGCCCCGGCCAGCCCTGCCCCGCCTCCGAAGCCCATCACAAGCCCTGGAATATTATTCATGATACCCCTGATGCCGTATTGCAAGTCGTCAAAAAAGTAGGCAGCCTGCAAGGCTCCCTGCCCCATATTCTTGATACTCCTGGTTGCCTTTTGACTGCCCGCACTGGCGGATCGGAGTCTTTTTTCCAATTCCTGGATATTCCGCAAGGCATCCGCCTGTGCCACGTTGTTCCCAGCCTTCCGGGCTTCTTCCAACTTGGCAATATATGAAGCAAGCTCCGCCTCTAATTCCTCATAGGAAGCGGCGGCGCGGCGGTTGTTGGCTTCCATCCGTTCCACGGTTGCCGCAGCCTGCTGTTGCTTCCGGGCCTCCGCAGCGGCCGCTTTTTCCGTGGCCTTGTCGGCCGCGGCCATTTCCTTATTGTAGCCGTCGAGTATCTTTTGGAGGTTTTCATCAAGGTTTTCGCCCCACTTCGCCCCCAGATCCAAATCGGACATTTTGTTATTGAGGACTTCCGCGACGTCATCAATCTGTTCAAATTTCTTTTTGAGTTCTTCCGCCGTCAATACGGCTCCGGTCGCGTCGTCAATAAACGCCTCAAGTCCGGGGTTGTCCTGGAAGGCTGCCCGCATGCGTGAGCCGGCATCCGTCATCTTATCGGCGAATTCCCCTAGCTTCTCATTGGCGTTTTCAAGGGCCTTGTCATAGGCGGAAAGGTCGCCTCCGGCCTCCATCCTGCCAAGAGTCTCAATCTGCTTCTTTGCTTCCTGAATTCCTTTGGTGTCAAAGGTACTTTTAACTTCAACGGTTATTTCTTTTTTGGTACTCCTGATTTTGGAAAGGTAAATTGTTCGCTATTAGTTGATTAAAATTCTCTTTTCGCTTCTTCGACGACGAAAGCGGGCAAATTCCCGGACGTGAGCGCCGTCCGGGATTCTTCGACGCGTTTCTGTAGCAATTCCAGCATCATCATATCGCGGATGATGACGCCGAAGGCATGGGAGGGATTGACGCCGGCAGATTCCGCAGCCTCAAAGACGTCTTCGCGCATCTCCTGCGCTGCCTGTTTCAGATTCGGGTTCTTGTTGCATTCTTCGGCGAATTCAATGAAAAGCCGTTCAATTCCGTGTTCTTGTTGTTCGTTCATGATGATGGTTGATATGTTGTTAAGAAGGGTAATCAATGGAAGTATAGCGGATAGTGAGGGATAAGCTGAACGTGCGTCCGGGGGCGGTAGCGGCGGCCGGATAAGCATCATTGCCAAGGCCGTCAAATGACTGAGGGTTGTTCAGCATGGCGTTCTTCTCATAAATGCCGTTCTGATTTTCCACGACCAGCTGCCAGTCCGAACGAATTTCCACGCCTGGAGAAAACGTCCATTTCACATTCCCCCCCTCTCCGGTGGAAACAGCCTCATTGCTGGTCGCCAGAAGAGAAGCCGTTCCATTTTCCACCCGGTAAAGCGACAACGTGCCTGAATTGGCGCTCGTAGGATTCGTCGTCACGATTTCCTGCAGCGTGATTCCCTTTCCTTCCGGGTTGCCTTCCGGGAAATCGGGATAAACGTCCGAGGGGATGAACCGCCATGAACTGTATCCCATCGGGACATCCGTATACTCTCCCTGGGGAGGTGGAAGCGTATAATTGCGCGTGACCAGTCCCGCGCGCAGCACTCTAAGGTACGCTTTTTCCCCGGAGTCCTGTTGTGTCGCGGTGATACGTACTGTTCCCGATGCTCCTTCATTGGCGGAGACTGCTACTTTGAATGATCCGTTGTTGCCGTTGACCACATCGGAGATGACGACAGAGGAACTTGGAGAACTGGCCGTCCAGTCAACGCTGACATCTCCCGGACTGTAAAAAGAAGACACATTCACGGAATAATCGCCTCCCGTAATGGGAACCTGCAATTCGGTTGGAGAAAGGCTGAATGAGAAAGTAGGAAGCGGCTGACGAAATTCAACCTCAACAGCCTGCCCGGTTCCGTCCTGAATGACCTGGAGCGACATGGTCCTGTCCTCGTCTCCTTCATTGGCGGAGACTGCCACCTTGAATGATCCGTTGTTCCCGTTGACCACATCGGAGACGGTCAACCCTTCGGAGACGTCGGCTATCTGCCACCCCTGCCCGACCGGACCCGGGGTAAACGAAGATTCCACGTTCACGGTATATTCACCACCCTGGACGGGCACGTCAAAAGAAGCGGGTGTCACGGCAAAAACCCAGTTGGAATTGTCTGGTGTCCTGTCGGTGACGGTCATGGTCAGCGTGACCAGCAGGCACAGATAGCCGTCCTCGGGAGACGGAGGCGGAACAAAGTTCTCGGTTTCAAACTGGTAGCCGGTGATGACGGCGGCAAACCGCCATTGCGGCTGTTCGGCGAACTGCAGGTAGAGATAGCCGTTCTGGTTGCTGGCCAGCCACAGAGCCATGTTCTCCTGATAGGAGGCCATGTCCTGGTAATCAACGAACCAGCGGTAAAACGCGATGGTGCGCTGCTCCACGGCGCTCCCAAGCCCCTGCGCGAACGCCCTGGGGCCGTCCACCAGCGACGTTTCGAATGCCTCCATGGAACCGCCGAAGCGGGGCGGCTCCGGCGTATCGTCCCAGAGGTTGAGCAGCTGGATCTGGTTGCCGGCGGCGGAAATGTAGCGGGCTGCGTAGGGGGCCTGGTAGGTCATGGGCGGTTACTGGTTGAGGTAGTCTTTCACCCCTTCGGCAATGGATTCGGCAATGCGTCCGGGATGGTCCTTCATCAGGGCGGCGTTTTCAGGATTGGTGATAAATCCGCATTCGCACAGCACCCACGGACAGCGGGTCCTTTTCAGGACGGCGAGGCCCGGACGCGACTGGACGGTATTGGCCCGGCCGGGAAGCAGGCGGGAAAGAGGTTCCGCAATGCACATGGCCAGCCTGCTGCCCTTGACGCTGCCCGGGTAAAAACACACATGGGCCCCATGGGCCTGGGGATTGTCGGAAGCGTCGCAATGCAGTGAGATGCCGAAGTCATAGCCGCCTTCATTGGCGGCCTTGATGGTGGCGTTCAAATCCTGGGCATTGCTCATGCCCGGAAAGTCAATCACGTCCACCTTGGCCCCCAGCTGCCGCAGCATGGGGGCGAGGCATTCGGCGATCGTCACGGCGACGGCGTGTTCTTCAAGACCGTTCCCGCGGGCTCCGGTGTTGTTGGAATGTCCAATATCAATGGCTATTTTCATGAATATTCTCCTTTAATGGTTGGTTGTTAATATGATTGAACTGGTAAGAAAAACTTTACTGTTAATTAAACCGTTGATGGACAAAGAGCTTTTCAATCGTTTTTTTTGCGTTATTATTTGCCGCAAAGTGGCACGTTTTCGCTTTCTCCCATATGGGAACGAAATCAGAAGGAGCTTTGTATTCTGAAATGAATACCGGAAAATCTCTCGTCCGGCACCACTCCCAAAAGCGATCATGGTTAAAAAGTCCGGACTTATATCTTTCCGTCCCCTCATAAGGAGGGTCGGCATAAACCACACTACCTTCCGGAATTGTTATTTCAGTATAATCTTTCCCGCTAATTGTTAATTTCTTATCCAAATAGACATCGCTTTCCAGGCTTTCCAATCTTTGCAGACGTTCCAAGCTTTCCAGGCTTTCCAGGCTTTCCAATCTTTCCAGGCGTTCCAGGCTTTGCAGATGTTGACCGTAATAATCAACGGGGTGCAAGGTTGGCAAAATCTCACGCAGCTTTTCAAACTCTTCCCGTGTGGGGAATGCCCATTGGCTGGATCCAAAATAATGACCCGCCATTTGAGACCCCAAATGGCGGTTTACCTCCGCTTGAGTTTTCCCAGACGCTTTCAGCGCAGCGCGCAGCTCACCTCTGAGCCATTCTTCAATATTGTCAATCTGGTCCAAAATAGAAGACCTTTGTTCCTTCCTCCTTTTCAATTCAGCCCGTGCATCCCTTAAGCCCTGAATGAATTTTTTAAACCAGGCCAGACGGTCCTCTCTGTTTTCGGACATGATCATACGGAGCGCCGCCAACTTTACTGGCTCAAGGTCTGCGTTCCATAAATAACATTCACCGTGATTTCCAAATGACCATAAGAGGGCGACCGCCGCATCATGATCTTTCACGCGGTTGAACTCATCCCGATCAACAGCCCTCCGGTCACAATCTGTCAAACGCCCTGTTGCCGCACGAAAAAATAAATCAGGAAATTGCCGCTGAATATCATTGGCGATGACCCTGGGCCACTTCCCCGACCATAATGCCGCATGAGTCATGGCACACCCACCCGCGAAAAGATCAACAAATACCGGCCCTTCTGGTAAAATATTCACCAGATCTGCGGCGATCTTATTTTTTGAGCCCATATAAGGCAATCCGAAACTGGCAGGTTTTTTTCTCGGAAGAGCGCATGGGGAGCTTAACCGTCTGGGATAAGAAGCAATCACCTTTCCAGTTTCCTTTCTATATTTTCTATTCTGACGGCAAGCAGCTGAATCGCCTTGGCCGTCTCGATCTGGGCCTGTGTCTGCATGGTCATCAGGTCACACAGCCGGTCATTATGGTGTCCCATGACATCCCCGATGTACCAGCAGGACGCGCCGCAAATGACCAGCGACAGCATGACGCAGGCAAACACGGGTGATGCCTTGGCAAAATCCATGAAACGCGCCGGCACTTCGGAGAGTTTGCACATGGTGTTACTTCTTGGAAGGAATTACCTGCACAACGGGCGGAACGTCCGTTTCGGGTTGCGCCTGTGAATAGGAAATATGGCCCGGTTCCAGCACCAGGCAGGAGCCGTCCTTGCATACGACCGTCTTGTCCGGCGTTACGTCCACGGAATGGCCGCAGCCGGGTTGCGTCAGAATCCCCGCGGCAACCAAGGCCCCAATCACAGCTCCGGCAATGACTTTTGCCCAACTCTCTTTAATACCCCAACCGGTCAGGAGACCAGTCAGCCAACTCACTTTTTCTTTATTCGTACTCATATTATTTAATAGTGAAATGCTTGAAAAACGCCACCGCGGCGGGGGCGGTAATGACGAACTCCGGGTAGTCGCGGTCCGTAAAAATCCTGCGCCCGCCCTGTGGATTGACGGCTTCCACGGCCAGATACACCGCCTCCACTCCCACAATGGGGTCATCCTCATTGACAGGATCCGGGTAATACCAATCCTGTGTTGCCCACACCTGGACGGCCTGCCAATCCTCACCCAATCCCACCAGCGCGGCCACTACGGCGGCCATGGCCGGGGTCTGGTTCGCCGGAATCTCGTCCTGCGTATAGCGGTCTATGCGGGTGTACCCTTCCTCGTCCTGGTAAATGGCCGCCAGGCCGAATTCATCCCATTGACCGGGTTTCGGGAACTGTATTTGTATCTCGGAATTATTCATGATTCTATCGGCACGTTAATATCTTCAAAAGCGGCGGTTGCCTCGGATTCAACGGCATTCGTTCCTATTGCGTTCAACCCGTAAAAGAGGGGGTTCACATTGCCCGGCTGGTAGTAGGCATATTCTCCGGGCCCCGCATAAACGGAAGCCGTGCCGCTGGTGGTGTTGATCACATCCGTCACCCACCTGGAAATGCCGACGCCGGTCTCAAAATTGGAGACGCCCCGGCAGGTGGCGATCTTGAACAGGTTGTTGGTCTGTGCCCCCGTGACCAGCAGCCAGAGGCCTCCCAGGTTTTCATAAACGCTGCTGTTGGCAACCGTCTGCTGCTGGTAAATAATCTTGCACACCGTCCACGGGACGGGCTCGTTTTGCGTCGCCGGGATAAAGCTGGTCGTCGTCTTGACCTGCCATCCATCGGCGGACGTCAGCGCATAAATTTCACGCACGCGCACCGTATAGCCGTTGCGCGCCGTATCGCGCACGTTGTCAAAGGTGATGTCCAGAATCTCCCCGGAATTAAATGCCAGGTCATTGCCCGGAATAATCGTGTAGGAGTCGGTGGTAAGGTCTGTCCTGATTGTTTTCGCCCCCCGTCCGATGCCCATCGTTATCTTCGCCGCGGCCGTGGCCCGCCAGACAAATGAAAAGCCGGCCCAGGAAGAATAATTCCATTGGGAACTGGGGCCTTCAAAAGGGGCCTGAATAGTCGTGTGAGCGCCCGCGGAAATGCCTATGCGGGCCATCTGGTAGGGAACCGTTTTAGTCACCGTTGCCGTGCCGGTAGTTGTCAGCGTGTCCGTATTCAGGAAAGCCGCCGCCGTATAAGCATTGGCTGCGCCTCCCATGCCCGCGGCATACAGGCGGTTGACGCCGGATTCATTGGTCGGCGCTCCCACGGCCAGCGGGATGTTGACGCCTCCATTGGCGTTGATGGCGCTTGAAAACGTGGATGTCCCCGCGCAGTTGAAGCTGGCGCCCTGGGAAATATTCAGGATGCCGGTCTCTACCATGAATGTCCCGCGCAGCCAGCCGCCCGAACGAAGATCAACGGACTGATAAAACCTGGTGATTCCGTAAATCTGATTCAGGGTTCCGGCGCTTCCGCTTCCGTCCGGGTTGTTGACGACCAGAGGCCCGTTGATAGTAGCCGATTCAGCGGTCAGGGCTCCCCCGATGTTGACGTCGCCGACGTTGGACGTCAGCGTCCCGGGCTCTCCCTTTTCCCCTTGTGGTCCCTGGGGTCCTGCCGGACCTTCCGGCCCCTGGGGGCCCTCCGGGCCTTGGGGCCCCGCCGGGCCTGTCTCTCCCTTCGGTCCCTGCTCGCCCGTATCTCCCTGAGGTCCACGTTCCCCGGTTTCGCCGCGTGGGCCTTGCGGCCCTTCGGGGCCGGTTTCACCCCGTTCACCCTGCGGGCCTGACGGTCCCTGAGGACCAACATCCCCGCGGGGAATGGTGAAGGAGAGCTTATAGGAGCCGGCAGCCTCCCCTTTGACGGCTTCCGCGGCGGCGGGCGTCCCCGGTTCCCCAGTGGTGACTTCGTCGACGGACAGGCTAAAATTCTCCGCGTACTTCTTGGCCTGTTCCGCGTACCAGGCGGCGCTGGACGCATTATCAAGCACCACCTGCACGCAACCGCTTCCTTCCGGCAGCTGCACGACGACCGCGCCCGCCACGGCCTGCTGCTCGCCGGGCAAGTCCGGCGTTACCCGGCCGGAAGAAACAAAGCAACCGTAGAGAAGGGGGCTTTCTTCGCTGCCGTCGTCCATGAAAACGTCATAGGACCACATGCCCGCAGGCACCGACTCCCAGGAAATCACGCCGTTGCCCTCGTCGTCTCGGGAAAATCCGAACTCCGTCACGCCCGTCTTGAGGCGGACGGCTCCGCGCAGGGTGACGCCGCTCATATCGACGGGATCGCCCTGGAAATCCACGACGCGGACGACCAGGGACTGGTTCAGCCCCGTGACGGTCCTGATATCATATTTACCTGCCTGCTGCCTGAAAAAAACAAGGATGCGGGGGCGTCATCCGCCCCCTGGTGAAACACGTCAGGGACCCGGCGTCGTGGTCACGTCCTGCACATTGGAGGGCGTAAAGTTGTAGTCGCCGCGATAATCCATTTCAAACTCGAACTGGGGTGAAGCGATCGCCGTGGTGTGTTCGGGGTCCTGCAGCAAACGCAGCTCCCCGTGAGCCACGCCAGTCAAGTAGACTGTCCCTACATCGTTCTGATACCAGAAACGGATATGGCCCGAGATTTTATTATCGCCGCCATGGCCGACGGTGGTCGATTCCTCGCCGTTGGCGGGAGCCGCCCCCAGGGCAAACGCCAGCTGGAAGTATTCGGGCGACATATCCGGCGTGGTGAAAGTCATCCGCTTGCCGGTCGTCGTGTTCTTGCGCTGCTGCCGGTAGCCAAGATTGCCTCCGTAAAAGCGCGTCACTTCCCCCTCGACCTGCGTGGCAACGGACTGGAACGCGCCCAGCAGCCCGAAACTCACCCAAGGCGCTTCGGGCCCGGCTGTCGGATCGGCCGGAGGATTGGCGGGAGGTTCGGGATATTGGCCGGGGCCGGTAACGTAAGAGGCTCCCTCGTCCTCGGTCACCTTGATGCCGTCGGGGAGGAAAATAGCCAGAACGCCGGTAATCTGCGGCGTCACGTTGCGGTTGGTAAAGATAGGATCGTATGTAGTAGCCCTGATGCTTGAAAAAAGTTAGTAGATAATGGCTGCCTTGCCGTCGGCTTCCAGTTTGTCGGCGAGTTCTTTCGTAACACGGATTTCCGCCCCTTTCAAGAACGTTGAACGCCCTATGTGGGTTTTCCTGGCAAGAAAACGGATTTTCGTGTTAATGACGGCGGCCTGCTCCGTCTTTTTGTCCGGTTCGGTATTGGCGGCAGTTGCTTTGCTCATTTGATGTCAACAAGGTTGAGGGTTTGCAGAGCTTCCGCGACGGGCGCGGGAAGTTCCGGAGTATCGGTTTTCATGGAGAGGCTGATGACCAGCCCCCCGTCCAGTTCCTCACGGGTGCGAATAACCCGGACGGTCTTCTTGCCGGGCGTTGCCGGCGTTTGGTCGGGCGTGGACGATGGTTCATCGTCGGATTCCCGGAGTTCGTCCGGCGTTGCCGGCGTTTGATCCGGAGATGCCCCGGCTGATTCGGGTTCCGCCGGGACTTGCCTGGCGTCCTTCTTCTTGGTTGTTGCTCTTCTGCTCATTGGAATTGCGGGTTGTTTCTGATGTTAATATTGACCGGGACGCGGTAATCCACGGTCAAAACGTTCATTTGCCGCTTCTCGCCGTCGATGACGGCGGAAGAGGAAAAACGGCCTTTGATTTTCGGTTTCATCATCGCAGGCGCGGCAAAGGGGAAAGGGTTCCAGTTCCACAGGGCTTCTTCAATTTCGTCGCCTACCGCCCGCAGGTAGTAGTCGGGCGTCAGGCATTCCGGGGGGAACAGGGCCGCGTTGTGGTAGACGGCCGCAATGATGAAATACTGCCGCCACATGGTCGGCGCTTCCGTCTGCCCGTGCCCGTCCTGGTATTCGTCCGCGTCTCCCGGACACACCAGCACCACGCCGTTGTTGCCCATCGCCGACATGATGATGTCATTGGCGGCGTACTGGGGGTCAAAGGGCCGCTCAAAGATATGGCAGTCCAATGTTCCGAGGCTCTGCAGGCGCTCAATGATGCGCCGGCACATGGTTTGGTCAAGGGAGGGGATCATGATTCGTTTCCGATGTTGGCGAGGTAGGTTTCCGCGGCGCGCTGCGCCATCCGGTCCAGCGTCGGGAGAATCCCCGGCGTGGGCGGGATTGTGACTTCGCGGCACAGCACGTAGAGGACGTCCCCGGTTCTGGCGCCTTTGCTGAACAGCTTCCGGGCCGCTTTCTTTCCGGTGGACGACTGCGCCGTCTTGAGGATGAGGACTCCGGTCACATTGCCGTTGCGTCCTCCGTTTCTGGACGGGATGAATTGTAAATCGTCTTTGCGGAACCCGGCGCTGTAAATGCTCCGGGCCCCTCCATGCCCGCGCGGGGCGTTGATGGTGGGAATCGCGAGGTTTTGGATCGGCTGCCCCGTGATTTCCGAGGTGCGCCCGGTGGGCCGGAGCGGGCCGCCCAGATAGCCCTGCGTGCCGAGCCAGTGCAGGCCGATGCCGCGCCAGGCGATGGAGACGCTGACGCCCTCGGCGGTTTCTTCCATGGAGGTGGCGTCCGCCGCGCCGTCGTAGTAGTCCTTGCCCTGCTGGCGCAGGGTTTCCTGAATAAGCAGGCTGAGGGCGACGCCCGCTTTGCGGATGGCTGTTTTGTGCCGGGCCGCGGACGGCTCCATCTCGGCAAACGCCCGGTCAATCGCGGCCTGGTCGATATGGACGGTTACAGCCATTTGACGGGCAAAACGTAAGGGGTAGGCAGTTCCACGCGGAGAGCTCCGGCGACGTCTTCCACTTTTTTGACGTGCCCGGAGGTAAGGCGCCAGGTGAATTCCCCCTCTTCCTTCCGGGAGACGGGGATGAACTGGCGGGACGACGCGGCAGCCACATCAGCGGGCCGGGCGAACCAGACGCCTTCCGGTTCGGAAAACAGGCGGTCCAGCAGGCGGTCCAGGTAGAGGGATGCCAGCGTTCCGGCCACCGCTCCCCCGGCTGCCGCCAGGCGGAAGGCCTGGGCCTGCCGCAAGGGGATCTCTTCCGGGAAATCCCCGGACAGGAGTTCCGCCAGTTCCGCGTCCGTGTAAGGCCGCGTGCCGTTCGGGTCGGTATAGACAAAGGTGGTATTGCCGTCGCTTTCGTTGCTGACGCGCAGGGCGTCTTTCAGGATGCCGCGTATCTTCTTCTTGTTGGCTTCCGTCACACCCTGGGCATTGCTTTCCAGTGTGGCGTTGAAGCTGGCCGGAGCGGGACGGACGCTGGAAACGTCCAGCCCGGCAGCGCGGGCTTCTTCGGCTCCGATGGGAGCAATGTTCATTCCGGACAAGTAATCAAAGGGAGGGTAAGGCGTGCCGAACCGCGACAGACGGATCCAGATATCGGAGGACGCCAGGGCATAGCCGACGGTCTCGCCCCGGATGAATCCGGAGGATACCGCCTCCGTGGCTTCTTCTTCCAGCCCCGCTCTGGCCCGGTTCCAGCGTTCGGCCCAATAGCGCGGGTCTTCCCTGCCCTGGGAGCGGTAAAATTTGAAGGCGGCCGTGTCTTCATCCTGCGTCCAGTTGTACCAGTTCCGGTATCCGTGAGCCATGGCCGCGTTGGTTTCCATCACGACCTGGATGCGGACCCAGGAGGACAAATCCCGAATGCCTCCCTGACCCGTCGCCGGGGGACGGTAGCCCTGCTGGCGCAGGGTTTCGCGGATGGCCTGCTGCGCTTCCTCGTAGCTCAAGGCGCCGGATGCGACTTTCGCGGCCTTGTCCTCGAAATCGGACAGGATGACGCCGGGTTCCACGCCGGACACGAAAAAGGCGCGCTCGGCGTAGTCGTTGGCGATCATCTCTCTCTGGGCGGCGGTCATCATCGGTAGGTGCTTCGCATCGGGTTGAACCAGGGCCGGCGCGTGTAGCGCGGCATCATGTAGGCGGGGGCCGCGGGAGCGGATCCGTCCACGCTTTCGGGCAGCATGTCGCCCCGGGCATAGAGAGCCAGCATCGCGTCCGCCGATTCGGCGGCCTTCTGGCGCGTCTCGGTCAGGTTGAGCTGGTAGCGCAGGTAGAGCTGCCGGATAATCAGCGGCCATGCCAGGGACCGCATGCTTTGCGGAATGTCGTACATGCCGCTGTTTTGTAGGGATTGCCGCAGGGCGAGGTTGTTGGCCAGCGCCCCGCGGATGGTCATGCAGACATCGTTGACCGCCTCCATCATGACGTCCCGGTAGTCCAGGCTGCGCTGTTCCCCGGCGGTCACCAGGGCGTCGCGTTCGGCGGTGTTGAGGCCGAGCAGACGATCAGCTTCATCGGTGGAAATCGTGGACCACGCGGGAAAGGCGGACATGATGGAGGCGGACGTTGGGGGTTAATCGGCGGAGGCCGTCGCGTCGATGCGGACGATGGCGCTGGGGTTCGTCAGCTTGGTCAGCGAGTAGACGCGGTTGGTGACGAGCGTCAAGGCCGGCGTCGGCTTGTATTCGGTGATGACTTCGCGGCGAAGCTTGCCGGAAAGACCGAAGGTCTTGACGGCGGAGGCGTCGAACTGCGTCGGGGAGTCTTCCTTGTACAGGACATAGACTTCGTTTTCCATGATGGTTTTCGCGTCGCCGGAAGCGTCGCGGTACGGCATGGAGGCGATGTAAATATCCCGGATGGGCCGGATCAGAGCCATGCGAAGCAGGTCTTCGTTGAACAGGCCGACGCTGTTGAAGGAAACCACCTGGCGCGCGAGCGTGTTGGAGCGAAGCAGCTGCCACGCGTTGATGCCGAAGACAATCGTGTTCGGCATGTGTCCGGTTGCGGCGTTGATGGACAGGATCGCCTGGTCCAGATCCGCCAACGGGTTTTTCTGCTGGTTGGCCCAGTCACCCATCCCGGAAGCGGCCGGAAGCTGGCTCATCAGAAGCTTGGCGCGTTCGTATTCGTACGACGTCACAAACTGGGATTCGATGAGTTTGTATTCCGCCAGGGTGATGGCCTGCGCCTTTTCCCGGTTGACGCCCAGCAAGGCGTCAGGGATGGGCAGCGTCAAGCCGTAGCCCTGAAGGGTGTCGGTTTCGTTTCTTCCGCGCAGGACGGTCTGGCGGGGAGGTTCGCCCGGTCCCACCTGGATGGGCTGGACGGTGAAGGCCGATTCCGTGTCCCAGACCTTGTACTGGAAATTCAGGTCATAGACCGGGACGATCGGAGCGATGCGGCTGATGATGGAGTTCTCTTCTGTGTTCCCGGACCCCGCGGAATAGGAGGTCAGGACATCGGTGAACTGAACGGCGGAGCAAAATGGAGTAGCCCTTGTTCTTGGTCTTTCTGTTGGTTGGGGTTAATAGAGTTAAGCTGCCGCGACCTGGTAGGAGGGTACAAAGCCGATTTCCACACGGCCCTGTTCCCACTGGGCGTGAATGACACGTGCGTAGACGGTGTCGCCGCTGGCGGCGGCCTTCCAGGTCCCGTTGGCCGTGATGGTCACGGGGGTTCCGGCATTGATTGTTCCGGGAGTGTCGGACAAGGCGGCTTTAATCAAGCCGGAGTAGATGCCGACGAGGGCGGCCACGCAGGTCCCCTGGTTGGGCTGTCCCTGCAGAACCACGCCGAGCAGCTGCGTCTGCGTGGGAATGGCGGACAACGGCGTCCCTACAAATTCAGGAATGTCGGGACTGGCGGTCAGCGCCACGACGGTTCCTTCCTGTCCGCACAGGTCAACGCCTTCCGGGGCGTTGAAATAGACGATGGCGCTTTTCTGTGTTACGTTGATTGATGGCATTGGTTTTGATCAGGTTGATGGTTAGCGTTCGGAGGTGACGATGTATCCTTCCTCAGTGGCTTTCTGGAAGGCTTCGTAGCGTTCCATGCCTCCCTTCATCAGTTCGTTCACGCGGTTTTGGAATCCGTCGATGGATTCCTTCTTGCGGAACGGGTTGGGAGGCGTGAGGGTAGCGCGGCGGTTCAGGGGCTGCCTTTTCGGCAGCTCTTTCTTTTCCGTCTCCTCTTTGTCCCTGGGTTGAGTCTGGCGGTTGAGAGCCCTGACAAAGGCGTCCAGCGCGGCGGGGCTTTCCCGGAGAGAGTTTTTCAGCTCTTCCCGGCGTTCTTCCGTGAATTCCTCGCGTTCTTCTTCGTCCAGCGCGTTTTCGTACGTGCTGACGGCGTCGTCCACTTCGGCGTTCACGTGGTCTTTCTCACGCTTTTCCAGCGAGAGCAGTTCGTCAAGGCGTCCGAGGATAGCCCTGCTCATGTCGTCGGTGCCGTCAAATTCGACATCCAGCTTGTCAAGCAGGGAATCAAACAGGGCCCGCTGGGCCTTGTCCATTTCCTTGGACGGATATTCTCTATCGTCGTTGTCCATATTGGTTTTCTGGTTTGTTTCCCCCTCTTCGGTGGGGCTTTTGGTGTCGCCCCCGGCCTCGTCAGAGGCGGGGGAAGTCTGTCGATTGACCAGCGGCCGCTTGCCCTTGATGCGGGGTCGGTTGGTCAGAGCAAATCCGGTCAGCCGTGACGGGCGGTAAACGCCGTCTTTGAAGGACATCCCGTCGCCGTATTCGGTGGAGGATTGCGTATATTCTTTGTCCTCGAGCATCTTCAGTCCGCGCGGAGTCCATTCGATGAACCCGTACAGTTCGAGCGTGCCGGAAGGGTCTCGGTAGGTGTCCAGTCTTTTGAGCCATCCGAGCGCCCGCGTATCGCGGGAAAGGTCGTGGCTCAGATGGTCGCCGTCGATGAGCATGCCTGGGCCGTCAAAGGTGCGGGCGTTGAAGTCGTCCACCATGTCCCTGATCGCGTGTTCGTCGATGCGCAGCACGGCGGGGCCTTCGCCGTAGTCGACGTCATGGTCTCCGCTTTTTTCAATGTGGAACCAGCCGTTGGCGGGCCTGGACAGGTCATTGAATTGTCTGGAACTGATCATCGGTAAATCCTTTCATGAGGCCGTCGTAAATCATCTGCTGCAGCTGTTCGTAGGCGTCGGGCGGAATGAGGGATGCGGGGCCATCCCTGTTGACTGCCGCCGCCGGCACGGGCTCCCTGGCGTCCTCGATCGACATGCCGATCTTTTCTTCGATTTCGGTTTTCTCCGGACGGACGCCTCCGTCCGCAAGGGCGGCGATTTCCTCGGCCTTCTGCAATGGCGTCTGGACGGTGTCAAAGGTGATGTGGAGGCGGGCCAGCGGTTCGCCGTCTCCCAATATAAGCGGGCTGATGGCGGTGTTGAACGCTTCCGCCACTTTGGAGCAGACGGCGGATACCACCGCATTCCAGCTGTCCGTATGGGCGGACCCGGCCAGCGTGCCTGATCCTGATTCGTTCAGGACCGTCAGGGTTCCGGCCATCACAAAACGCACCTGGTCCTTGTCGGCCATGTTGATGCGCGAGAGAAAATAGTTTTCGTTGATGTTGGACGCCTTGAGCGGTTCCGCCTTGCAGTCAGGAGGCAGCACGATAGAGGCGCCTGATTTAAGCTGTTCGCAGGCCCGTTCCAGCGCGTCCATGACGGCGGGACTCGCGTCCTTGGGGGCGGTGATGATGACCGGGGCGCTTCCGTAGCGGTCCATGTGGTTGTCCCACGTGATTTTTGCGTGGTTGCGCTCAAAAGAAGCGCGGGCAGCCGGGAACAGGATGGGATACTGGTGTTCCATCACGACGAGCGTTTCGTCTTCCACGCTTTCCCCGGTGTCGACGCCGATATAGCACTGTGGGTTGAACTGCCACTCGTTCAACACTCCCGGCCTCACCCAATAGCGCTGCGGGATGAATTCAAATCGGCGGCCCCATGAATCCTCGATGTATTGGAGGTGGGCGTATCCATAAAACATGGCGGAAGCCAGCTGTCCAAAAGACTGCTGCAGCCCGTTGACGGAGTGGTAGAATTCTTCCAGGGCGTTTTTCTGGCGCTGGGACTCCGGGCTGGCGTCCGCGGCGTCAATCTTCCAGCCCTGCATGGCGACGCTTTCGATTAAGCGGGAGTAGAGCATGCCCAGAAGCCCGTCCGAATAAATGATTTCATCCCAGATCAGCATTTGCCGGGCAAAGGCTCCCCGCCGGGCTTCATTCCTGGCCTCCACAAGAGTGCTCAAGTCGGCACCCTGCAGCGGGTCCCAGTACTCGTACCATTGGGGACGGTTGGGCTGCCGGCTTTGTTCCGTCAGGGCTCGCCGGGCTAGGTCTGTCTCCAGCTCCTTGATTCTGGTCTCCTGTTGGGCGACCAGCTTCGGGGCGTTGAGGATATTTTTTAATGCGTTGAACCTGAGCCGGAAGCGAAAGAAAAGGTGGTTACAGGGGGAGGAATTGGACCTCCTACTCGGGGACAGGAACCCCGCGTGATACCGTTTCACCACCCTGCGATTGATTACATATCTTCATATACGGATATGTTGATATGTTGTCAATCCTAATATCTCCCGATGGCGCGTTTGGATGACACGGGACGTGAGTACCAGGCTCCCAGCGTCCGGGCCAGTCCGCTGTGCCGGCGCGCGTGCCAGGCCATGACGAGGGCGTCGGCGCGGTCGGGAGAACGGACGCCCCGTTTCGCCATGTCTTCCTTGCTTTCGATTTTGACGCGGCCGATCGCGTCGGTTTGGAGCCGGGGCGCTACCAGCTGCTCAATCGTGTCCTCGTCAATGTCGAGGATGAGTTCCTTTTCTTCGATGGCTCGGGCCAGGGCCCGCCACGCCTGGGCGCGGAGGTTGACAAAGGCCTGCGTATCGTCTGCCGGGAAACCGCCCCGGTAGGAGTGCACCGGGAAGCCCTCGGCGCGGAAGTCGTCAATGATGGGTAGTCCAAGGCCGTCTCCGTCCGCGTAAATGCGGTCGGCGGGGATGCCGAGTTCGGACGCCCTGCGGCGGAACCGTCCGCGCGCTCCTACGGTGTCCGGGTCCGACCAGTGGTCGGCGATGAAGAATCGGTTGCCCTGCCCGGCCGCGAAGACGTTTTCGTCGCCTCCGGCCGCGAAGTCGAAGCCGCCGCAGGTCTCCCCGGTGTCCAGAAAGGGAGGCGGGTTGTTGACCAGATCCATGAGGGCGCGCCGGGGAATGACGGACTGACCGTCGAGGTCCGTGAATTCGCCGAGGATGGCGGAGCGGTAGAAGGAGGACTGCTCGCCGTATTCTTTTTTCAGGCGCTCGGCCTTGCCCGGGTCATTGATCTCAATGTGGGGGCAATCCTCGTATTTGACGCGGATCTTGTAGTAGAGGGATGAATTTTTGTGGAAGCAGTCGTAGAAGGTGCCGGAATCGGCCCCAGGTGACGAGGTAATGAACGCGTGGAAGAGCGTGCAGCGGGAAACGGCGGTGAAGATGGAGTCCGGGATGGTTTTAGCCTCGTCGAGGACGTAAAAGACGGGGTCCACGTCGGGCGAGATTTTCGGGTGCCATCCTTCCGCGCGGCCGGCGTTGTCGGTCGAGAAGCCCACGGCAAAGCCTCCCTCCGGCGTGCGAATCTCGGTTTTGTTGAATGTCCAGCCGTCAAAGAAAGGGTTGTCCATGTAGCGGCGGAGCGCGGGAAAGAGCTGCTTTTCCACCTGCATCCACGACGACGACGTAACCGGCACCTGACCCCGCGGGAAGCAGGTAAGGAAGTACAGGATGGCCGGAGCGATGCAGTTGCTCGTCTTGCCGGATCCGTTGGGAGCAACCAGAGCCACGCTTTTCCCTCCCAGGGTCAGCTTGCCGAGGGACAACGCCTTGATGGCCTCCACCTGCCAGGGATAGGGATCCAGGCGGAGGACATGGCGGAGGAAGAAGCTGACGGGGAGGCGTGTCCTGGTCTGTTAAGCGTGGAGTTTGCCGGCGATGGTTTCCAGCGCGGTTTTCTCGTCTTCCTGCAGCTGGGCCAGCTGCTCGGGGTCCAGGGTGATTTTCCGTTCCAGCGGCGCGCCGGGAACGCCGGCGACATCCTGACGGACCCGGTCGCCGAATTTTTCCGGCGCGAATCGGGCGGCGACTTTCAGCCGCGTTTCAATGGCCAGCTTTTTGGCGGCGACGGCGGCGGAACCGCATTCCGGGTCGAGGGCGACTTTCGCGGCCTCGTCGGCCAGCTCCTGACAGGCGTCAATCAAAGCTTCCGATTGCGCTTCCCGCGCGCGTTGAATGAGTTTGGAAAACTCCGGCCTGGTTTCCCGCCAGTGCCAGACGGTCCAGACGTCCGGCATGTGCCCGTCGGCGCAGATGGCTTTCATGGTTTCGCCGTTGGCGAGCCGGAGGGCGATCTCCTGGGCTAAATCCTCGGTGTAGAGACTCGGCCGCCCCGGCTTTCTTTTGGTTGTGGGTGATGCTTTCTTTTTCCTGTCAAAAAACTATGATTTTTTTTCCCCGGAGTCAAATTCCCTCTCCTTTTTCTGTTGACATACTATCAAAAAGATAGTAAATTATCTTTGTTGAGCGGGGGAAGCCCCGGAAACATTCACCATAGAAAGAATTAAAAAAAATGAAAATCACCTGCAAACTGACCATTGACGAAACAAGGCTGGGTTCTTCCGTAAAATCAAACTGGAAGCTTTCCAAGGTGCGCGCCATTGTGAGCAAAGAGTCCGAAAAAGCCCTTCGGATTGATACGGAATACAGCAGCGGATCTGAATATCATTGGATTCCGAAAAGTCTCGTTTCAAAAATTGAGCTTTTGAAAGATGGAGTCTGGGGCGGTGATTGCTTTTTGACGCTCCCCACCTGGTTCTGTATTGAAAACGGATTTGTGGCCGAAGCCTGAAAAAGTCAACCTGCTAAAAAAATGAAAGCAACCAAAGAGATTAAAGCTAAACTGGAACGCATCAGCGTCGAGTTGGAAGATGAGCTGGTGCGTGAAAAAATCGTGATTGACGAGTGCGAGGGCGTCGAGCTGAACGCCCTTGACGAGGGCGGCGTCAGTTTGCTTTTCCAGGAACCGGAAAACATGGACGCGGTCGAAGACGTGGAAAACTATGAAGAATTAAATATTTCCCTGTCAATTTATTTCGCCTCTTGGCTTCCGGAATCCAAAAGAGACCTGCTGGAAAAAAAACTTCGCGATAAGATGGAAGAAAACCGTTTCCTTTTTTCTCCCGTCACCGGAGACGGGAATGGAGTCTATATTTACGGGGCCGAAATTGAAGGTGTGGGAGGAAAAGAACTTCGGACATTGCATCAGTTTTTGGACTTTTTGAAAACAACCCATCGGTTGAACAGTAAAACAGCTGCGGTGAATCGCGCCGCCGAGGTGATCGGGGTCACCCGCGTGACGGTGTGGAGATGGTTGGATTCTGACCGCGGGCCGGGGGCGCCGATGGATCTTCTGATGAAATTGATCATGGAACGCGGGACGACGAAAAATCTTCCCAGCTGACGCCATTCTATACGAGATTCCAGGGGGATTTTCATCCCCCCAGTCCCATTTCCTCCCGCAGAGATGCGATCTCCGCCGCAGCGTCCGCGACATCCACAACGGGCCCTTCCGGCTGCCGTGGTTCTTCGGGCTTCGGTTTCTTGCGGGCTGCTGCCGGCTTCCAACGCGTCTCCTTAGCCCACCTGTCGGCATGCGTCAAAACGTCGCCGAAGCACTCCCAAAACTTCTTCCGGCTGTCCGGACGCCAAAAAGCCTTATTGCTCCGGTCGTGCGTCAAGCCGCTGGAGTAGTAAGCCTTGAGCATCTCCATGTCCCGCATCGTCACCCGCCCCTGCGCGGACCGGTACGCCTCAAGCGCGGCCGCCGTCTCAATGGCGGTTGGTATCGTCCGGCCCCAGGACGGATTGATGTCCAGGCACGCTGCCACGAACCGGGCAGCGCCGGGAGAAGATCCCAGGTCCGCATGGTTGTCGGCGCAGCGCATCCCCCGGACGTCGTTCAAGCGTTCCCGATCCGGGAAAGGAGAGGCAGGCAGCGCAGGAGCAGTGGACGGCTCTTCCCCCGGTGTACTGTCCACCGTAGTAGTTTCTCCCTCTCTATTCCCTTTCTTTTCTTTTCCTTTCTTTTCGCTTTCCGACGGAGTGTCATTTGCTATCCAAGGTTGGTTTCCTATGTTGGAGCCAACGTTGGTTTCCGGCATAGGTTCCGACGTTGGTTTCCGGCCTCCCTTCCTGCCATTGGCACGCGCAATTTCTCTTTTGCGCTCAATTTCTCGCTGGGCGTCAGCAGGATAAAAAGAAATGACAAGATCGTCCCCGTCCCAGTGGTACAATCCGCAGGACTCGGCTACCTCGGAGGCCATGACCCCGCAAGACTGCATCCAGCGGCGATCTCCCCAGGACCTGGCCCCGGCAATCCGTCCCATGTTCTCCTGGTCGCAGGACCAGGCTACGAGGGAAAGCCAGGTGGCCCTCTGGGTGGGATCGGCGCCGATGTACTCATTGGAGCGGATAACGTAAAGTGGTATATTGATGTATTCCATATCCTATAACCCTTCTGTCTCTTTTACTCCTTCGCCAAATGTGGGTGAGAGCTGTATTTTTCTGCCTTGAACAGTATTGATCTTTAACGGTTTCTGGATGTATAGACACGCTGTCAAAAGGCTTATTTCTGCGGCGCGGTTTATATCAGGGAAGCGGCCGCTGGGTCGGATTTCCCGAACCCTTCCGCCAGGGAGAACATACAGTAATCCCCAAAGTCCCGGCACGTCATCAAAAGTGATGACTCCCGGCTCGCATATGTAATACCGATACATACCCATTCCTTTTTTAGGATGGATGCGGAACGGCTTTTTAAGGTCTGCCAAAAAGTCCGCTCGGCTGGTTTTTGCCTCCACAAGAACGCTCGCATATCCGCCAAACCCTATGGCGTCAGGCCTCTCTTCAGTAATAATGCAATTCGGTTCAGCGATCGCTACCCGGCAACGTTTAGTTCCCATAAGCCAGCGTTCTGCTATTTCGCACAGTTCCCGGTGCGTCCGTGGAATTAAAGATGTTGGTTTGCGTGGCATATCAAAAAAGCGTCAGTTGGGGTTGTAGATTTCATGAAAACGAGGAAGATAGTCTTTCCGCGGCGGTGCCCGAACAAAGGTTCCCGGCTGGCCAGTTTCAGCACTTTTGCCGTTGAAATCTGATCCTCGCACCACTTGAACACCAGGATTCCTCCCGGCTCCAGCACCCGGAAACACTCCCGGAACCCGGCGGACAAATCCTCCCGCCAGGTCTCCCGGTCCAGTTTTCCGTACTTCCTGGCCAGCCATGACGATTCCCCGGCGTGGAGCAAGTGCGGAGGGTCGAACACGACAAGTCGAAACGTTCCGTCGCTGAAAGGCATCGCCCGGAAATCTCCGACTACATCCGGCTTAATTTCCAAGGCGCGCCCATCGCAAAGCGTGTGTGTTTCCTCCCGGCGGTCCATGAACACCACATCAGGATGGCGGCGGTTAAACCAGAACATGCGGGACCCGCAGCAGGCATCAAGAATGGTTTTCACTCCCCCTCCTTTCTCGGTTCCCAACTAACAGGCCAGCCTTTACCGTGGCAGAGCGCGCAAAGCTTGTAATGGGTCCCATCATGTTTGCAAGTAAAGCACCCCCGCTGTTGAGGTGGTATCCATGCCCTGCACGCGGCCCGCTTCTGCCATGCGTCACGGATGGCATCTTCAACGCCGTACATTATCCGAGGTTCTCCGTGGTAATCGCCGCATTCCTTGAAGCCTTCCGTGAAGCGCATGAGGCTTTTTCGCTCTTTCAGGATTCCAAGGGCTTCTCCGTACTTCAAAATATCTTTCTGTTCAGGCGTCAGTTTCATTTTTCTTTTATTTTGAATATAATATATTGGATGATATAAATAATCGAAAGTATGATTAAAACTGAAAATATTAAAATATCGAATAAATCAACAATTATCATCTTCGTTCTCTTTCTGTTTATGTTCTATTATTTTATCTAAAAAAAAATTAAAGGCCTTACGCATGAATATACCTTTGACTAAACATTTCCGCGGAATCCACCAGACCCTCCCCCGGTAACTGTACCCGACGGCGTTTTTGAACCCACTGTTCTGGCGTATGACCCGCCGTCTGGCCCTTTTCAGTTGGTAAAAAGTTTTCTGTTCAGGCGTCAGTTTCATGCGAACCTCCTTTCCAAAATCGCCGCTTGCTCGTCAGTAAGGTACTTCCAAGACTGCGGCGGACGGGTCAGCCCAATGTCAGACAGCGGCACTGCGGTCGGCATCCTCACGGGGTCCTGGACGCCCCAGACATAGCAAGGCAGGTAATTCCGCAGGTGCTCTTCCGTCACGCAAGCATTCTTAATGGCCAATTCTAAAATCCCCTTTGGAGGATATAAATAAAGTGAAGCAGTGACAACTAAACGGCACTTGCCGATGATGGCCCGCATCCCGTCTTTCCCGGATTCGTAAAGCCACAGTGTTACGGAGTCGCCTTTTTTTAAGCGCGGTACGTTTTTCCGCAACTCCCATTTCTTTTCCCCGTCCATGATAAAACCGGAGAAAGGCCGCCTGACGGATAAGAGGATGTTAATCATTACTGGCCTCCTTTCTCGGCTCCCAGTAAATAGGCAATCCTTCATTGGCGCACGCCGTACACCATTTGTACTGTGACATTTCATACTTACAATTAGAGCATCTCCTTTGCATAGGATGCACCCACGCCCGGCATACGGCTCGTTTCTGCCAAGCGTTAAGCACAAGCTCATGTTGATGAGTCTCGTTTCTAGCTTGCCTTAAAAGTTTTTGGCGAGTTTTCCCGGGCAACGCTTTAACGGTCGACCTGATACCCTTGTGAGTTAAAACAACCTGTTCCCATGCTCCGCCGTACTCAAAAAAAGCTTTCTGTTCAGCATTCATTTTCCTTTTATTTTGAATATAATATATTGGATAATTAAAATAATCCCCAACACGATCAAAACTGAAACCGTGACAATATCAAATAAATCAATAATTATCATTTATTATCATCCTTTCTTGATTTATCGTCGCTGTATTCTATAAAAACTCTTATAGCATCTAGAAAACCTTTAACCTTACCCGCCAAATAAAGGTAATAGCCATATGCGGCAAGGGTTGCCAAAAAAACTACAAGTTCCAAAATATCAAGCATTATTACTAGATTCCTTTCCGTCAATGATGGCCCTTAATTCATCAAATACTCGCAGACGTGTATGATTTTTTGTCGTGCAAATAAGGTGCTGCGCCCACCGGGCATGCCGTTTCGTGGGGTACTCCATGCGATAGCGGGCGATAATCCCTTTGTGGTGCACAATCGCGGCCTGAACTTCATATTTCCCATCGTCGGTTTTCTTCATGGGGCAGACCTGCTGGACAATAATGTGAGGGTTCCGTTTCATTATTCATCCCCTCCTTTCTGTTCGAATTCCCACGGCCATTTTTTGATGTTGGTAGGATAGTAACTATCTGCATCACCATACACGTCTTGGAGATGGATTTTTCCAGCTTCTAAATCCGTACCAAGCACTGTATATATGTCATCCCTTAGCCATATCAGGACGTTATCACCTTGATTTAACCGCATGATGGGTGGGAACTTGGAGATTAGTTTTTGAGCTGCTTTTTTCGCTCCTTGCTCGGTGGAGCAGAGTGAAGCGGTTTGCCATTTGCACTTCCAGCAAACGTATTCAAATCCGTATCTTTGTACAGACGGCGCTAATTCTTCTCCGCATAATGGACATTTAAGCGTTTTCATTTCGATTCTCCTTCTTGTATGATTTCCACGTTCCAGCCTGTTTTCGTTTTTTGAACAGCTACAAAAACAAAGGGGAACTTATCAGCCGCCGCCTTGATTTTTACCCGGGCATCGTCACGCCAGAAGCCTTTCACTTCGTGGAATTCAAGGGTGCCGTCAGGACGGACAACCATGAAATCGGGCGTGTAGGAGCATCGGCTCCCAAGGATCAGTTTGACGGCCTCAAACTTGAATTCCCTTATCTCTCCCTTGGCTTGAAGATTAGAAAGGTGAAATCCATAGGCGGCTTCTGTTTTATTCATCACGCCGGGGCGGTGGATCGCTTTTGCTCGAGTTCTCATGCCGCCCTCCCTTCTATTTCCGGGCGGATTTGAGGCATGATTACATCAAATTGATCACGGTATTCCCTCTTAAATTCGTTCAGCGTCTCGTTGATTCGCTCGGTGTATTCGTCCCAATCCACTTTGAGCAAAAAGGGGCGCAAGCCTCGGCAGTAGGAAAAGAAATACCAGGTCCGCAACCCCGTCACCGCCATGGATCCGTGAACCTGGGGTCGATATTCGGGAGGCAGAACGCCATTGAGCAGGTAGAGGGCGTGAGTCTTAGAGAGAGGACACTTGATTTCAAGTCCCGCCATGTAGTCGCCGGACTGGTCAACGATGAGCCCGTCGGGGCTGCATCCCACCGGTCCGTCCTGGCAGAGAACGAACCCCACTTCCTTGACGGTCATTCCCGTGATGGTTCTGAATTCGTCCCGGGCTTCCGGTTCCAGTTCTTCTCCCTGGTCCGTATGACGGTTGCCTTCCCACTTGATTTCATCGGGCCGCAGGAAGGAGCAGCACAGATCAATGATGAGTTCTCCCCAAGGGCCCCTTTCCTGGTGCGTTCTGGGCTGTGGTTTCTTGCCCGTGGGCGTCAGCAGCCGCTTAAAGTTGCTCGCGGTCAGACGGCCGGCACGCAGCTTAAACCAGGCTTCCGACCGCTGGTAGATGTTTTCGTAGACAATGCAGTTCTTGGACAGGCTCATTTCAATAGTCCTCCATGTTGGCGGTTGCGTATTCTTTCGCGGCCGGAATTTCCAGGCCCGGAATAAAGTCGCCCTGCTGTTCAGGTTCCGGCAGGGCCTCCCGGGGTTCTTCACGGAATTCTTCAGGGGACGGAGCGTTGTTCCACGGAGTTTCCCCTTCGGGTGGGCCGTCTGTTTTTTCCGGCGTTGCATTTCTCATTCCTCCGGCGACGTCTTTCCCTTCGTCTTCGTCATAGATGCCTCCGAATCCAAAGGCCACGCGGCCACACTGCATGATGGCTTTGTGGCGCAGCATACGCCGCGGCCATTGACGCCACGGATCCGTGTTCTTCTTGCATTCGGTCAAGTATTCCGTGATGACAGTCGGGTGTTGGTTGTCTTTTCGGTAGATTCGGCAAGTGCATGACTCCCCGTCACCGCTCATTTCCACGTCCATGCCGTCAAATTTCGGATGCGTGTTGATCAGTTTCAGCCATCCGTCGATGCCGACAATAGGCACTATCCCCCCGTTTTTTCCTGGGAACGCGTAAATTTCTTTGAGGAAGGGATTCAGTTTGTATTGGTTGGCGACGACGCAAAAGGCCATGAGTTCCTCATTGGTGGCTTTGGGCGCAATGGTCGCTTTAATGGTCATGTATGCCTGGGAGGGGTTGACTCCCATCCTTTCCGCCAATTCCACCAGCATGGGGGCGATCGGCTTGGACGCACATGGGGCTTGATTGGCTTGGTCTTCTGTGTTAGTTGTGTTTACGTTGTTATTCTTATTCATATTATTTTAATATGTTATTGTTTAACAGGCCGGGTTCAGTTGCCGCTGACCCGGCTATTTTTTCTCGCTTGTATTAGCCATTCCTTCCAGATGCGATTCTTTTCGTCGCAAAGCTCTTCAGCTTTCTTTTTAGCTTCGTCTCTGCTTACTCCGTTGCCGTTTCTTAAAGAAATGGAATAGACTAATAAATCTCTTTCAATACCTTTACGGATGACATCAAAACTAATTTCTGTTTCTTCAATATAATAGAGATTATTCTTCTCAATTTCTTCTACTGGTTTAATCAAGACCAATCTTGAAAAAGACACAATCCCTTCTCCGGTCGGGTCAATACTTTTGTCTATTTTAATGAGTACCAGTCCCTCGTCATCTTCATCTTCCAGAACTTCATATTCTATTTCTTCGGGAAGCATGCCTTCCCATTTCCTCCCCTTGTAATCGGGCTTGACGATATCGCCCTTTCGGAATTTCCTCTTCGGGTCGTATTGATTAAAATCTCGTTCAAGTAAGTCAATGCCGATGTAGAATTCCTTCCCGTTTTCCCACTTAATCAATACGGCTTTTTTATCGTTTGATATATCAACGATTTCTCCCCCGAGGTGTACTTTAGTTCCAACAGTGCAATCTTTAAATTCCATTTTATTTATTTAGTTAATCAGTTAAAAAAGGTTTTTGAGCAGGAGGAAAATTAAGAAGAGGAATGTTCCTCCGGCAGTAACCAGTCCACACCAGAAAATCAGGTAAGCGAGGATTTTGGTAATCCGGGGCCCTGATTGGGCGGCTTGGGTATAGTTCCAGCAGCGCTCCGCTTCGTCCGGGATGCCGTTGAGGCGTTCCCTGGCGCATAACGGGCACAGAAAGCGCGCGGTGAAGACGCCGTCCTGATGGTCTCCTACCAGGGACATCCATGATGTCGAGGCTTTCAGCGGTGCCGCGCACATGTAGCAGCGCGTCGTCTTTGCGGGGTGCGGGTTGTTGGTGATCGTTTCCACCATCCCCTTGAAGGGGCCCCGGTCGATCAGGTGTTGATACGTAGTCATGATTTTTGGATTCCTCTTATTTTTTCCATATAGGCATCTACATCGGACACCAGGAAAGTAGTTATAGCTCCGCGATTTTTACTGTTGCCAGGCCCTCCTAACTTCTTGATGGCTCCTTCTTTCACTCCGCGCTGAAGAATGGGAATGATGCCTTGTTCAGTTTTGAAATTGAATCTTTTGGCCAGAGTGGAAGCCCGGGCATACTTCACTTCATCGGCATCGGATGAATGAGTTGGAGCCTTTTCAGGAGATTCCAGATCCGGGTTTCTCGCCAACTCATCCAATGCCTGGGAAAGTGTCTTGATTGTGTCCGCTTGTGCGTCCAAGGCCCTTTTTAAGCACAACATTGTTTTTGTGTAATTGCCCATATTTAGCTTCTGTTGATTGTTAAATGGCCGCCCGGACGGGATTTAATCCCCGCGCCTGCCAGACCGTATTTCTCTATCTACCGTTTTTTCGATTTGTGTTTTGGTTTTAGGCCCCACCTGGGCCGGGCGATTGGTTAAAATTCGTTTAGTCGTCGTAGTGTCCGTCCGGGTTGTAGCATTGGGGAGCGTGGTCAAAATCCCACTCGTCAATGGCCTGCTCTATCTGCTCCAGGAGTCCAACCGCGACGCCGTAGGAAATAGGTTCGCCGTCCACCCGGATGCACCGGTCTTCGTCGTCGTATTCAATGGTCATTGTTTTCGGAGGGTTGAGATTTAATCACCAGGTCGGAAAACTCGTCTACCGGCTCGGAGGGAAATAATGCGCCGGGTTTACATTCAAGGCTCAACCCAATCAGACGCCGGGCTATGTAAATTGCCCCTGCGTATTTCGCTCGAAAAATCTTATCTTCGGAGTCGGAAGACAAGTAATACGGAGAGGCATCCTTGCGAGTTTCGACTTTAAGAACTTTATCCAGCTCAATGAGCAGGTCGACTATGCTTTTATTCTTATCCATGATAACTTCAATTTCTGTTGATTGTTCTTTAGTCATAATTAGTTTTCCCCTACAATTTGATTTACCATCCAGCTATGGAAAGAAATATCTCCTTTATTTAACTTAGGTTCGTCTTGGTGCCATGTCCACAGACCGCAGCATTCTCCCGGAAAAGCTGGTTCAAGATCATCTGTACTGTACCAAGCGTTATGCCAATCAGGACAAACATGACCTATCGATATCTGATCCCCTTTTATTTTTCCGACCGATCCTAATAGTTTTTTAGTTCTTTTGTGTCTGACAATTTGGCCTGGAAATATCCCGTCAACATTGTTAACCAACGCAAAATGATGCCGATTCCTATAAGGAATTTCTTTTAATTCGTGAGGTAAATCCATTTTCTTTATATTGGTTTATTGTTTAACGTCCATCTAAATTTGATATGATAAGCATCAAAAAAACGATAATGCCGCCCAGAAGAATTAGAAGCACGTCACCATTCATAACTCGTTATTATTTTTAACCTTCGTCCTGGTGATTCTCGTCGTTCCTGACACGATGATTTGTCCTCCATCCGGCTTATAAATCACATACCCATATATTGGAACATCTGCCCTCGCTCCCATCCTGAACGCCTCAACACAGTTTGCATATCCCGTTGTAAAAACAGCATCGGGAATGCCGTTCTGTTCAATTTTAAATTCCCATGTTGGTGTCTCTTTTTTAGGGGTTTTTCCCTGATTATCGGCTTGTTGAGGCTCGGAACCCTGATCGCAACCTGAAAGAACAAGCCCGGACAAGACGAGGACGAACAGAGCTTTCACTTCTTCGCCTCCCCCTCGTTGATGATGGATGCCCTAACGGCAGCACCAAGAGCGCTTTTACCTGATCTTATGAGATCTATCGCCTCCTGTAGTCTGAAACTGGAATTCATGTAAAAATAGAACTGGTCCAAAGGAACGCTAGCTTCATATTTTTTTTCTTCCTCGAAGATTGTTTCCAGTTTTGAGAGAATGACAAAAAGATCATCCTGTATTCTTATTATCTCTGCTTTTTGTTTTGCGGTCATGATTATCGCTTGGCGGGTTCGGGGTTCTTCAGTTGCGTTTTGTTAGAATTGTTATAATTCTCCAATGCCTCATTTTCTTCTTTCATGCATTCTATGAGATATTGCCTCAAAAAAACTTCTTCCGTTTTTCCTGAAGCTTTGGCTAATCGTCTGACAGTTGCCATGATTGAGGGAGGCAAGGAGAAGTCCGGATTAAGAGATGATGATACGTCGATCATGTTTTTTGTAGCGTTGCTTTACGTGGTTAAAAATATGTAATTTCTACATGATTGTCAACAATAATTCTGTACTTATTGCATACTCATTCACAATAAAAGGCTTGCAATTATGTAATAAATGCATATCCTTTCCTCATGCCCACCAAAGAAGAGATCAAAGACTGGCTTAAAGGAATTGGAAAAGACCGATTTTGGCTAGCTGATAAATGCGGAGTGGAGAAAGTCTCCGTTGATGGCTGGTTTACTTCCCGAGGGCGCGTTCCCTCTTATGCGCTTTTAGTGATTCAAAATCTTATGAAAAACACTACTGAAGCTTCTACGCTTTCAGAATGTTCCAGTGATGAGAGTCTGCTTTCATCCCTGAATTTCTCTCCAGAAGAAATGGAGATCGTCAGAGGGTTTCAGAAAAACTTTCCCGGTATAGATTTAGAAAGTTATCTCCGAAGTAAAGTAATAGATCTCTGCACCGGACTGGATAAGCAATATAAATATATAGCAGAAAGATCTGAATGCGAGAACGATAAGAAGGAAGATGCAGGGGAATGATTCATTCCCCTTTCTTCATCCCTTTTGAAATATTCTCCAAGATCCTTTTCGTGGTTCTCCGGCAACCTTCAATAATGCCGAGTCGGAAACAAGTGAACCCGAACAGAACGGCCAGCAAGAAAAACACAAGCATTACGTTACCTGACATGGGCGTAACCCTTTCTTGCTGAAAATTTATCTCCTAATGCTCTAATATTTAAAGCGTTATATTTATATTTACTAATAAAAAAAGAGCGACAAAAGGGGGGGGGGGGGGGGGGTATGATTTCCAGTTTTTCATGAGATTTGATGTCTTGTGACGCTGGTAAGACGTTTTGTCATCAATTTCCCGTTCACCGGATGACAAGTCATGACGTTTCCTGAAACGCTGAAAAGGATTGCCTAAAGGGTAAAATGTGATATAAAAGGCACGTATTCAGATTCCTGACTACGTCCTTTCTATTTATTCTTTTCCGTCCGCGTCTGGAGACGCGGGCGGTTTTTTTCGACGGGATTACAAAATAATCTTGCTTGAGATTTCTTCCATGGCGTGAACCACATCCTGTGAATCAGGGCGGAAATAAACCCTCTCAATCTCTTCGGAATCATGACCCACGATGAAGCGGCACAAATCCGCAGGTACTCCAGCCAATCTTAAAATCGTTACTGCTGTAGCCCGCAAACTGTGAAAGCTTTTCTCGGATAGAACACGCTTATCACCTTCCGCTTTCATTCCATCCGAGGAAATGATGCCATGTTTTTTCAAAAGCCCTGTAAATTCGAGAGACAACTTGCTGGACTTCCCGCCCGCTTGAGCATGTTTCATGGCCGCCAATGGGAATACGAATTCATTGATAGAATACTTTTCCCTTTCTTTCAAAATCTCTTTCAGAGGTCCAATGATGGGCTTGTTCATGCGCCGCTTGGTTTTCTGGGTGGTCATGGAGATCAGGCCGCCCTCCAGATTTACTTGATCCCATTTAAGCGTTGCAATATCTCCCAGCCTCTGGCCTCCGGTGTAAAGACAAACCCTTATCATGTCCGGCCATTCGTCCGGCAAAATCTCTACAAGCCTTTTGACTTCTTCTACAGTGAAAGCCCCCCGTTCCTGCTTATCAGCCTGTTTCTTTTTCTTGTCCAGCCTTGCCCCTCTAAAAGGATTTGAGCTAATCAATTCTTTTTCAACGGCCTGATTAAAAGCACATGATAGAGATTCAAGGTATCTGGATACTGTACCCGATGAAACACGCTCCATTTCTACCTCGGAAAACTCCCTGACAACGTTTTTGTTCACAGACGAGATTGATTGTCCCCCATCATTTCCTAAAAAGGCAATAAACTGCTGGATTGCCTTTCGGTCCCGTTCATAGGCCTGAATCTTACCCGATCTTGATTGCAGCCATTCCTTCAAATAGGCGCCAACACTCACCACCTTTCTTCCAAGGCTGAATGACTGGATATCTCCCCCCGCTATCGCTTTAAGACGATTCGAGTCTACGAAGCCCGTCTTATATCCGTTTTCCAGTTCTTCAGCAATAAGGCGAGCCCGGGCTTCATTTTGAGACAGCAACGCTCTTTTATTGACGCCGGGAGGAATAACCTTTGGAACAACGTCAACGCGGGTTGTTTTTCTGATCTCTTTGCCGTCCAGGGTTCGGAAGACGGCAACCCATTTGTTATTTCTCTTGATGATTCCTGCCATGCTGTACATTTTTTATATCATGTACAGCTCCATGTACAGGAAGCTTTACATAAACCACAATAAACTGGAATGCCCGAAAATAAAAAAAGCCTGATAAAATCAGGCTTTACATAAACCACAATAAAAGAAAACTGGCGGAGCGGGAGGGATTC
>OBXM01000560.1_pt1 | contig 35261 bp, 46 predicted proteins | sample 1538141 | NCBI WGS metagenome assembly OBXM01 (sample SAMEA2580153, study PRJEB22360) | human gut metagenome | biome: human gut; feature: human-associated habitat; material: faeces | place: Denmark | collected 2008/2010 | reverse complement strand
CCGACACAAAACAGAAGTCCGTTGACAGAGCAATGCATATCGTAAGGACAATGCCGGAAAGCAAGCTGGCGCTCGCGATCGCCTACATGTCCGGCATGGAGATGAGCAGGATCCTGGACGAGCGGGAAAAGGGGGCATAGAGGGATGAATAAAGAAAAGATTCGTTGCGAGCGGGTCAGTGTAGACGAAGCCGCAAAGATCCTCGGCATGGCTCCCTATATGGTTCGCTTCCGGATGAAGAAAAAGACATTACCGATCGGGCGGCCAATCCCCCCGGAGCAGACCGGAAGCAGCCGGTGGGAATTCCGAATTTATAGAGCACTTCTTGAAAAAGAGGTAGGGAGGACATTGGAATGATGAATAATAAGGAAATCTTGCAACTCAAAGCTGAGAATGAAGCTATGAAAACGATGATTAAGAATATTCGAGAATCCGTTGGAAAAGTAAATGGGAAAACGGAAGCTGGTCGATTATTCTTTGTGTTTGGAGAAATAAAGTATTTTAGTTCTGAAGAAGCATTCAAATTGTGGAGAGACAATACACTTAGCCAGCTTGAACAGGTAGAAAGGAATGGGGAATCAGATGGAAATAAGTAGGAGAGTTCAGGAACTTGAGGCAGAGAACTTGGCTATGAAAGCAACTCTGGAATGGATAAAAAGAGATGTAAGAAAAGTTGATTTCTCAACTGAAATGTCAGACATATTCCGTACATTAGCAGGAATTTCATGGTTATGTTCTGACAAAGCAAAAAGCATAGCTATTGAGATGGCATATAAAACCATGGAAAAAGATTCCCGTGAATCTGAAAAGAGCCGGGAGCAGATGAAGGAACAGGAGACAGAATGAACGGATATAAGTGTGATAAGTGCGGTCAGAGAATCTATGTGGATCCAGGAGAACCGCGGATCTGCGATACCTGCGCGCAGCAGATCCGAATCCGGAAGCAGGAACAGACAAGCTATTACGAAAGGTGGAGAAAAACATGGGGAAGTGTTATTGCTTCGTGATCGATCAGCGGAAAGATCGGTTTGAACGGGCGAGGGAGAGAAGAAACCGCCGCCGGATCCGGGAGGCTCTGGCGGTGTGGAAAGCAGCGATACAGATTGTGTGGGCACTGGTTATTTTGATGATGACAGCGCTTGGAATTCTTGTCACTCTGCTGGCTGTGAGCAATCGTATAGGCGTCAGCTGTGTCGCAACAACATTTATTATGTGCGCAGTCGGCGGACCGATAGGCGAGGCGCTGATGGGCGGAAAAGAGTAAAAAAATAGGAGCTGTGGGGACAGCTCCAGGGTGCGTGTGCTACGCAAAAATCTCTATATACAGAGTAGCACAAAAACACCGAAAAAGCAAGGGTTTGTCGAGCCTTTGCTGACTCGATTAAGGGATTAACTTTAGAGGTATGTGTGAAATGTACAGAAGGATCATTTATAAGGCAGGAGCCACGAGGGAGATCATCAACTGCTATCCACGAGGGATGAGGCAGGGTGTAGAGCGTATCATGTTGGGAAAGAAGACCAGTGAGGAGATCCAGGAGGCAAACAGGAGACAGGCGAGGAGAAAGTTGGAACGTCTGATCAATGCGAACTTTCGACCGGGTGACTGGCATATAACACTGACCTACCGGGGGAAGGCGAGTCCATCTCCGGAAGCAGCGAAGAAAGAACTGTCGAATTTCCTTGAACGGCTGAGAAACCGGTTCAGGAAGTACGGATGTGTACTGAAGTACATAGTGGCGACCGAGTATGTGGCAAAACATATCCATCATCACATGATCGTGAATAACATTAACACCGGATCCGAGACAACAGCGGACATGGTACGGAAACTCTGGACGCAGAATGGACCGGATGCGATCCGTGGAAATCCAAAATATGTCCAGCTGTATGATACAGGAGAGTATAGCCAGCTGGCGGACTATCTGATCAAAGAGACAGAGAGAAGCTTCAGACGGAAGGACAGCGCTGTGGGACAGAGATATTCCTGTTCCAGAAATCTGATCCAACCGAAGAAAACAACAAAGGACAAGCCTAATAAGACTTGGAAGAAGGAGCCGAGACCGTCGCCGGGATACTACATCCTTCCAGAAAGTCTGTATAACGGCGCGGATATTTTGGGATATCCATACCAAAGATACGTGGAGGTAAAGATAAACCCCACAGATGCAGACTGGGAAGTAAGGACCCCTTCGGGGCATGTCACAAAAGACGCCCGTTCACATAGCACAAGCCACCGGCCGCGTGCCGGTGGAGAAAGGAGCGGCAATGAAAAGCATCAACAATCTCGTAAACGAGATCACGGATAACATCATATCCCTCACAGGATACGACAAGGCAGTAGACATCCAGTCAATTTTGTACATGGGCCTGTCCGGGTACACACTGGAAGAAGAGTGCACGGAGTTGTCGACACAAGGAGATGAGCTTGAAGAGGCCGTTGAGAGCTGGTGCATAGAGTTGAGATTGCAGGGGTGTACGGAGCGGACCATGCGGACCTACGCTGAAAATCTGAAGCAGTTTCTTATGGATGTGAATAAGGATCTCAAGGATATCAGAGAGAAGGATATAAAAAGCCATTTGGCAAAGGGAAAGCTCGGGAAGATGGGTGTGCGCTGTACGCGGCCCTGGGCAGACACGACATATAATTTGCGCTTGCGGGTACTGAGAAGCTTCTTTGGGTACTGCTATGAGAATGATCTGATTCCGGAAAATCCGTGCAAGAGGATCAAGGACACCAAGACGGCCCATATTATGCAGCCGATCTTGACGGCGGAGCAGCGGGAGATGATCCGGAGTGTATGCTGGACAGAACGAGAACTCGCGCTTGTTGATATGTTTTACAGCTCGGGAGTCCGTGTGTCGGAACTCGTAGCGATGAACCGTCAGGATATCGACTTTCGCACCCGGCATGCGAAATGCTTTGGAAAGGGCAGAAAAGAACGTGAGATCATGTTCTCAGCAGAGTGTAGTGTCCATCTGGCACAGTATCTATCACAGAGAACGGATTATAACGAGGCGCTTTTTGTAAGTAAAAATAAACCATATCACCGTCTTACCCCGCATGGAATCCGGGCATTGCTAAAAGAGATTAAGTCACGGGATCCGCGGCTTGAACATGTACCGCTGTCACCTCATGTCTATAGACGGACGAGAGGAACGGATCTGATCAACAGGGGTATGCCGGCAGAACTGATCGCCAAGAAGTTTGGACACCAGAACGTACAGACGTTATTGATCTGCTATGCCGACATCAGTAAAAAGACCGTGTGGGCCGCAGAAGAAAAGTATGGATAAAGGGAAGGAGAGCAATGAAAGGATATTACCAGAAAAGAATCAAGAGCCTTGAGACGGCACTGGAAAAGGCGTTGAACGAGGTGAAGGCTGAAAGAAGTGCCAGAGATGAGGCAGTGAGATATATCTATGTCCTGCTCAAGCTGATGGGCGGACATGCCATCGTACATACCAGAGATCTCCAGAGACAGAAGGGGCGCGTGATGTGCAATGTCAGCCGCGGGACTGGAATCGTGAGAATGCATATAGACTATGATTTTGTTGGAAAGGGGACTAAGAAATGTTTGAAAAATTCGGAGAATTTGATTCCTATGAGGAGATCAACCGTGCGGCGGCCGCGCAGCTAGAGGAAGGTGACACGGAAGCCATCTATGCGATTGCGGAGGAAAATGGCATAGACAGGGAGGATGCAGAGGAATACATCGATGGTGATGCGGCGGAGCTTGTGACTGCGCTCATGGCAGCGAACGGGAAACTGAAGGTCGAAGCGGCGGAACTGCAGCCCAAAGAGATCATGGCGGACTGGCTGGATTACATCCAGATCCAGTGCTTTGAAGATCCCGAGATGCGTCTGGCAGTGCGCAGGAAGGGAAAGAGCCTGAAAGAGTGCATCGGGAAGCTCGTGAAGTGGTCCTTAGACCATGCCGAGAACGTGGACAAGGACATCATCAAGGCAGCAGGACTTCCCTCGTGGGCGCAGAATGGCTGTAAGCTTGGGATCCCCGGTATGGGTACGGCAAAGCAGCTGATTAAAGAATATTATCTGGGAGGTGGAGAGAATGCTGGTGTATAAAGCGACAAAGGCTGATATGACCTGCACGATGGGAGATGGAACATTCCAGTATGTGTTAGGGATCCCAGCTCATGCGGACAGTACGAAGTGCGGGAACCGCGGTCTCCACGCATGTGAGTATGTCCTGGACTGCTTCCGGTATTACAGTCTTGATGATCGGATCTTTAAGGCAGAGGCAGAAGGTCCCATCGATGAGGACGGAAAGAACACGAGGATTGCATGTGAGCGGTTGACACTTACACAGGAACTCACACGGCGGGACATCGTGAAAGAAGCAATAAAGTATATGGTCCGCCATCCGGAGCGTGAGTGGGAGATGGGCATGTATCGCATAAAGGTCCAGAAAGACAAAGCAGAAGGGAACGGCGATGGGATTGTGATCGCCAGAGGAGAGAAGCCGATGGCACGAGGAAAGAAGGGGGATATTCTGGCACTTGTGATGGAAAAAGAATCGGGATGGTTCCAGAGAATCGCCATCGGCGAAATAGATGGCAAGAATGGAAAAGAGGGCATCTGGTATAGCATTTTACCGGATGGGCGTACCGTGGAGGTGACGGAATGAAAATCAAACAGGGAAAGAGCCTGCCGATACCGGAATGCATGATTGAAGGAAACCGGATCATCGCGGGAAGGACCACGGATCTCCTGATCCTCGACTGCTACGAGGACTGCGTACATGTGGGACGATACCTAATGAATGTCGAAACCGGAGAATATGGAATCCTGCGGGGTGATATATACACTGAGGAGAAGCTCATGCGTGCATTTGAGAAGGACTACTACTGGTATAACAGCATCAAGATCGATCTGGAAGATCAGGACGAGGAGATCATACAAGAGGCGTTGCGATCCAAAATGAGATATGCAACGCAGAGTGCTGTGTACCTGATCGATGAAGTGGAGAGAAAGTATCTGTCCGACAAGAGGTGGGAAAAGGAGCGGAGAAGAGAGCAGCGCATAAAAGACCTGATGGACAGTGTCCCCGAAGTCCCGGAAGGCTTTGAGGCGTGGGCAGCAGAAGCCGTATGGAAAAAGCCTTATCCGACATACAAAACCGATGATGAGTACACATGTCCGTCCTGCGGGAAAAAGATCGCACCGGATATGATCAAGGGGATCCGCCACAATGACGTGATCACCTGCGCATGCGGGAAAGACTTGCAGATCAAAAAAAGAGGGAAAAAGACGGAAAAGTGGAGCCGGGTGATGCTGATCCAGGAGACCACGGCTGGGCAGACTGTACTAAGGTATTTTGACATTCAGTCGATTTTTATGGGAAGGTACCAAATTATCGTATCTGAGGCGATCCGGATATTTGTGTCAAAAACCAGCCCGTTCGGGGGACAACGTCTAAAGATCTATTATAAGCAGTGCGGGAAATACGATGATTACGATGGGTATGACGAGCACAATCCGGCCAACCGCACGACAGGGGATTGCTATCTGTATCCAACGGGGGTCGAAGAAGCCTTGAAGGGCACAGATTATACCAATCTGGGACGGCTGCTCTCACAGATGGCATCGTCCGGAATCGAAGCAAGATACAATAAAATCATGATCTTACACAACCAGGAAGACATGATCGGGCTTATAGAGTACCTGTTCAAGGGCAGATTTTACCGGCTCATGCAGGAAGAGCTCAGCTACCACATGTGGTCGGACGGAACCTACCAAGGCAATCTGAATCTCAGAGGTGAGACAATCGAGGAGATCATGCGGATCGGAGACCGACAGAAGATCAACCGCCTCCGGGATCGGAACGGAGGCGAGCTTGAGAGAAGCTGGCTTGCATATGGGGACGAAACAGACGAGAGAATCTCCGATGTATTTCTGAAATTTGCGGGACAGGCAGGCCTTTATGAGAGAAATGCAGAATTTGCCCTTGGGAACATGACCCCAGAACAGGTCATGAACTACGTAAAGAGGCAGCAGGATACAAGCTATCCGGGAAAATCAGCATCGGAAGTAATCACGCAGTGGAAAGACTATCTGGCGATGTGCAGAAGGCTTGGGAAGCGTACCAATGATGAGATGGTATACCGTCCGAGAGAGCTCAAGCGCCGGCATGATGAGGCCGTGGAAGAGATCCGGAAGCTGGACATGATCGAAGAAATGAAACGCAATGCGGAAGCGAAGGAGCGCCGGGCAAAGGAACTCAGAGAGAAGTATCCGGGCGCAGAGGAGATCCTAAAGGACATCGCACCAAGGTACGAGTACGAAAATGAGGAGTACAGGATCATCGTACCGCAGCACCTCACTGACATTATGTCGGAAGGAAATGCCCTGCACCACTGCGTAGGAAGCACGGATAGATATTTTGAAAGGATCCGGGATCAGGAGACGTACATCTGCTTCCTGCGCCGCAAGGAAGAGCCGGAACTGCCGTACTACACAATCGAGGTAGAACCGGGCGGCACGATCCGCCAGCATCGCGGAATGTACGATGAGGAACCAAATATCGAGGAGATTCGGGGATTCCTTAGAGAGTGGCAGAGGGTCTTGAAAAAGCGCCTGCACAGTAAAGACTGGAAGCTGGCAGCAGAGAGCAGGGTTAAGCGGGAAAAGAATCTGGAAGAGCTGAGAAAGGCAAATAATGAGCGGGTCTTAAAGGGACTCGCGGAAGATTTTATGGAGGCAGTGTAGAAGATGGAGATTGTAGAAAGAGAGAATAGTGAGGTTAAGACTACTGTTTCGTATAGAGAACTGAAAATCGCAATGGATTCCGAAATGGGAAAAGCTGCAGAGAGCTTTGTCCGGATCGGATATCTATTCAAGATGGCGAGGGACACAGATGTCCTTCAGGAATCCGGATACACATCGTATCTGGAATTTGCGCAAAAAGAGTATGGGATGGACAAGTCCCAGGTGAGCCGGTTTATCAATATCCACACAAAGTTCTCTGATCCAGAAGATCCGACAAGATTAAACGAAAAGTATCAGGGGTTCGGATCCGCGAAGCTGGCGCTCATGCTGACACTTCCGGACACAATTATCGAAGAATTGACACCGACCTTTGCAAAGAGTGATATCCAGGCGGTAAAAGAAGAAATCGAAGCTGAAGGGAAGGTATCCGATCTGGAAATCATTGCGGAGCAGGCAGAGACTACAAAGGAGCCAGACGGGCAGCAGGACGTCCTGCATCAGGTAGTGGATCAGATCCTTGACGGCGATCTCTACATGCGTATCAAGATCCGCCAGGCACTCAAGTCCAGTCGAAAAGAAGCGCTGCTTCAGGAGATTCTGGCTCCGGCCGGGGAAGCGATGCACTCCGTCCGGATTAAAGGTGTGGGGCGGCTGATGCTGTCAGTCAAGGGACTGGATACAGAGATCGCACTGATCAATGTCCGGAGTGACAGCAAGGAGATGTACTCATGGGAGGCAGTGATCCGGGCGGTCGAAGATTATTGCACCAGTCATACTGACCCGGAACCAGAGAAGAAAACGGAAGTTGCACCGGTGCAACCGACAGAAAAGCCGGAGAAGAAGAAAGAACGGAAAGTATCCAAAGTAACGAAGGCCAGGGAAGCAGAAAAGTTGCCAAGCCGCTCGCGGAAAGTGCCCCAGGAGGAGGTACCGTCAGAGCAGACCGCCCCAGAAACTCCTACAACGCCTGTAGCCATCCATAGCACAGCGCCCGCCGGATTTGTGGGGGATGAGAAAGCTGAGGAGGGAAACAGGCAGCAGGAGTCAGCTCAGACAGCGGAACCCCAGCTGGAAGGACAGATGGAAATCGAACAGTTTCCACAATATCTCCCGGAAAATTATATCAAATGCCACGATGGCAGCGAGGTCCAGGAGAGCGAGGATGCGCGGATCCGGGCAGAGTGGAGACGGCATGTGGAGAACATCTGCACACCGATCCTGACTTATTTACGCCAGCATCCGGAACTCATCCAGAAAATCACGATCACAGAGGAGGGTATTGTCATTGAGTAATAGAGCGCCAAGCATGAATACAGTACATCCAAGCGTCGATCCGCGTGGAGGCATTTACCCGGCAGAAATCGACAGGCTCAAAAACAAAATAAAGCTGGGAGACAAGATCTCTGTAAACACAGAGAAAGGATATGTAAACATAAATCAGGACAGTACAAAACCTGGAATCGCACAACGGCGGGGAACCGTGATCGCAAAGCATAAGCATCTGATTGTGCTGGAGTATCCGGGAGGCCTTACAGAGACTTTCCGATGGGCAGAGATTGCGGATAAGGCAGCGATATGAAAAATGTGTACATGCTAAAAAACATCCGGACAGGCGTCATAGAATATGACAATCTGTACGCGCAGGACGTGCATGATCTGATCGGAATCAATAAAAGCTGCATAAGCAAATACGAAAAAAGCAAAAGCGTATATAACGGCACATGGCGGATCATGATGTCAAGCGGTACAGAGCTATGGACGGAGTATACCAGGAACGCATGGGACACCTACCGGAAGCTGGTGCTCCGTGGCATGGCAAGGGCAACAAGAAAAGGCTGGCGCAGCTACGCAGAGCTGATCCGTCATGGAGCGATACAGACACAGGAGGCAGAGGACAATGGCAAAGAGCATCATACAGGCGCTGACAGGACCGGCTGACCGGGAATGTTACCTGTGCCGGGAAGAAGCAGAGAGGAATGGATATTATGGGGAACTGTGTCACACAGGTCTCCATAAGCATCATTTTGTATACGGGAGGCTCGGGGCATTCAGGAAGAAAGCCGAACATTATGGCCTGTGGGGGTATGTCTGCGAAGCAAGGCATCATGAGCACGGACCGGAAGCGCCGCATTGCAATAGCAATGTGGATGAGCACCTTAAAAGAATCGCGCAGCAGGCATTTGAGAAAAAGTATGGGCATGATTTGTGGATGCAGGAGTTTGGGAGAAATTATCTGAAGGAGAATAGCCATGAAGAAGATTAAGTTGTCTCCGGCACCGCACGTTGAGATCCGGATCCATGTGTCGGAGGAGATGGAAAGGGATTATGCGGAGTGCCAGAGGATGATGAAATGCGGCGAGGACTATGACTGTGATAGTTGCAGTTGGGCAAACGTCAGCATTTACGGCACAGGAGCTTGCGAACTGAAAGGTCTGAAAGAACAGCTTGGAGGGATAAGCGGTGAGATTGATAGAAAAGAAAGATAGTGGTCATTGGAGCTTAAAAGGTGTGTCATGGGATGATCTGAAGCCCGGCACAGTGCTTACTAAGAAAATTTTGGAAAAGCTTTACGGGGCACTCTGGAAACTGAAGGATTATGAAGATACAGGATTAAGTCCGGAAGAAGTGGAAAGCGTCAATGATTTTGAGAAGAGCCAGACATACAGGGCGATTGCGGAATTGCAGGAAGAGAGGGAGAAGCACAGGTGGATCCCGGCAACAGAACGGTTACCAGAAGAACATGATTCTATATTCGCAAGACTGAATGGTACTGAAAAATGGATAAATGGAATGTTCAAAAGAAGATCAGATAATGTACTTGTAACCGTAAAATATGAAGATGGAACGGTACATACTGAACAGGCCCATACCACAGATGGAGTTTGGAAAACAGATTACAAAGTGAAGGAAGGAAAAGTAGTTGCTTGGATGCCATTTCCGGAGCCATACAAGGAAGAAAACTATTAGTCAGGAGGGGAATGAACTATGGAGTGGGTACTGCTTGAAAAAGAAAAAGCTAAAAAAATAGCCAGGTTGTTGGAACGCTATGGGCGGATCCAGCGCAAGAGAGCCTGGCATAAGCGTATCAGGACAGGAAAGCGGAAGTAAATTAAGATTTAGAGGTAAAAATCATGGAGAAAATCATTATTGAGTGGAATGTAGAAGAGATCGCAGATGAGGCTCGTTTAACGGCTATGTATTGTTTTAAAAGTTGCAATATCAACTGGGCATAGAAAAGAGGCATATATGACGCTGGATGAAGCTATAGATCATGCGAAAAAAGAAGCTGTTAAACTGGATGCAGAATGTAAATATTCTTGCGCTAGAGAGCATAAGCAACTTGCAAATTGGCTGGAAGAATTAAAAACGCGAAGAAATTTGAAAAATTAAAATCCAGATAAATAAAGTAGATTGCTGTGAAAATTGTGGAAATAAGGATTACTTTGTGAGTGGAGAACTTGGCATATCACGTCATCGTATTCGATTGTGTAAAGAATGCTTTAAAGATTTGAGAGGTGAGGAAATGAACAATGAAGAGTTTACAGTTGTATGTATGTGACCATTGTGGCACACAGTATAAAGACAAGAGTGAATGCAAGAAGTGCGAGGGTGGCCATAAGATTGCGCTGGAAATCCATGATATGAGGTTCCATGCTTGCAAAGACAGTGGCAATTATCCGGATAAGGTTGAGCTGAAAATGGCTGATGGCAAGATGATTTGGTATCATCGGTAAACTGAAAATGAGGTAGATATGATGGTGAATAAGAGAAAAACAATACCAAAAAGCATTAGAATGACAATATATCAGAAATGCAATGGACATTGCGCTTATTGCGGATGCAGTCTGGAATACAAGGATATGCAGATTGATCATGTGATACCATTGAACGGATGGAGTGAGCAGGGAACAGATACAGTGGATAACATGCTTCCTGCCTGCCGGAGTTGCAATCATTATAAGAGTCGGTCCACACTTGAGGGATTCAGAAAGATGGTAGAAGCCATGCCTGATACACTGATGCGTGACAGTACTACATACAAGAATGCTGTAAGGTTTGGGCTGGTAATTCCGAACAAAAAACCAGTTGTTTTCTACTTTGAGGAAAATAATTAAACTGAAATTTGAGTAAGGAGAACGGGATGGAAGTAAAGATAAGGCCGAGAAAGGCTACTGATCGGGGAGGCTACTACTGTATGCCACTGTACACCAATATCCAGAATGGAAAGCCTGGATGGAGAATCACACAGTGCCCGGAGTGTGGAGCGCAGTGCTGGAGGATGCCGTTGGCGGATATTGCGGAAGAGCAGGGAGCCCGTGGATTGTGTACGATGTGTGCGATTAAGAAGGGAGTGGGCGCATGAAGACGAAGAATGAGCATAGAGCGCTTAAAAATCTCGTGCATAGAAAACGGGAAGGCGAGTATGAAGCCATGATTGCGGATCGTCGCCCTAAGAGTTGGAGCGCCGCACACCCGGCATATGAAGGGACCGATGTGAGTGCTAAGAAATGTACGGAGAAGTAGAGGATACAGTCATGAATGATAACATCACAGCTCGTATAAAATGCCCTTTCTATGTGGCACATAATCGAGGCGCAGGAAATTCCATCACAATCACATGCGAGAACATAAAAACCAATATGGGGTTCAACATGAAGAACCGGCTATCATTCGTGAATGAAAAACAGAGGTTGGACTACATGGAGCTGTTCTGCATGGATGTGAAGATGTGTGAACACTGCCCGTACTATGAAGTGATTTATAAAAACAAGTATAAGGAGTGCTGAGATGGGAATCGTAAATGATCTTAGAAAAGAAGTTGAGAAGGGAAAGAGGAAGATTGCAGCAGCGGAGCGGATCATGGAGCTCTGGAAGAAAAAAGCCCGAGAACAGAAAGCGCGGGCAGATATGGAAGAATTGATCATGACCGCCATGGTACTGAAGAACGGCGGGGATATCAAAGTGGAGGCGAAAGATATTAAGACCGCTGCAGAGCATCATCTGGATGGAAGATACGAAGATACCGAGGAGGGGAGAGCGTATTTTTACCACGCCCGACCAGACAGTGAGGAAAGATAGGCAGCAGGAGATATAAGATTCATGGTAAATAGCATCAAGCCGCCGAAGAAAACAAATCCGGCGGCTTGATGCTATTTAAGCCAATCCACATGTAAAATTTAAGCCCTACCATTAGTCCCATCAGAATTTTTAATCGTATTCTTTACCTCCTGTAATTTCTCCAAAAGTAACTTTGCCGCCTGCGCTCAGCTATACTCTTACGCAGGAGGGATGCACTATGCCACCACTTTTCGTATGACGGGAGAAATCCCGTCTTTTTTTAGGCACAATAGCAGGTAGAGAGGCAGGGGAGATCATGGCAAAAGGGAAGTATGAGGAGTGGTGTAACGATCCGGACAAGAAGCTTTTATTGTCTGGATGGGCGAGGGATGGGCTGACCGACGATGAAATAGCGAAAAAGATAGGAATTTCGCGGTCCACGCTGTCCGAGTGGAAGAAGAAGTATCCGGACATTTCGGACACCCTAAAAAAGGGGAAAGAAATTGTGGACACTGAAGTCGAGAACTCCCTGCTCAAAAGAGCGAAGGGATATACCGCCAAGGTAAAGAAAACCTTCAAACTCAAAAAGATCGAGTACGACAAGACTGGAAAGAAGGTTAAAGAGGAGGAAGTCCTGGAAGTAGGAGAAGATGAAGTCCACATTCCCGCCGATGTGACGGCCATGATCTTCTGGCTCAAAAACCGTCTACCGGAGAAGTGGAAAGATAAACGCTTTGCTGTATCGGATCTTGCGGATGCAGATGACGCAATGCAGACCGGTGTGATCATGATGTCAGATATAGATGAGGAGGCGGGAAGTGGCAACCAGGGAATCTAAAACGGTATCTCCGCCGAAGAACGTCAATATCATCTGGCGGCCACAGCCCAAGCAGGCGCTTATGATGTCCCGACCGGAATACGAGGCACTGTACGGCGGAGCTGCAGGCGGAGGAAAAAGCGATTATCTGTTGGTAGAGGCTCTACGTCAGGTAAATATCAAAAACTACCGTGCAATCATATTCCGAAAGACATACCCGGAGCTTCAGGACCTGATCGACCGGTCTGATGAGCTTTATCGGGCGGCATATCCGAGAGCGCAGTATAACGACACAAAGCATAGATGGAGCTTTCCATCGGGTGCGAAGATTGCGTTTGGAGCGATGCAGTATACGCGAGACCGCAAGAAATATCAAGGTAAGCACTTTGATTTTATTGGGTTTGACGAGCTGACGCACTTTACATACGACGAGTACAGCTATATGTACTCCCGTAATCGTCCATCAGGCCCGGGAACCCGTGTGTATATGAGAGCGACCGCAAACCCTGGAGGCATCGGCCATGGATGGGTAAAGCAGTATTTCGTCAAGGCTTCCAAACCAGGGACACCGATCACAACAGAGGTTGAAATCTTATCGCCGACAGGAGAGAAAATCAAGCAGCGCCGGACGAAGATTTTCATTCCGTCCAGCGTTTTTGATAACAAAATCCTGTTGGATCAGAACCCGAATTACCTTGCTTCTCTGGCATTGTTGCCTAAGCAGGACCGGGATGCACTGCTGTATGGAGACTGGGATTCCTTCGAGGGACAGGTCTTTACGGAGTTTGTCGATGATCCGGATGGATATCTGTCACAGCGCAACACACACGTGATTGAGCCGTTCCGGATCCCGGATGACTGGTTGATCTATCGGGGGTTTGACTTTGGATACGCAAAGCCGTTTTCTGTTGGCTGGCATGCCGTGGATCATGAAGGGTGTATCTACCGGATCAAGGAGCTGTACGGATGCACAGGGACACCGAATACAGGTGTCAAGATCGAGCCATCAGAGATTGCAAGACAGATCCATGAGGTGGAGGATGCAGATCCGAACCTGCGTGGGCGTAAGATCATTGGGATCGCTGACCCGTCGATCTTTGACGAGTCCCGTGGAGAATCCGTGGCCGCGATTATGGAGCGGTGCCGAATCTACTGGTCACCGGGTGACAATACGCGAATTGCAGGGAAAATGCAGTATCATTACCGTCTCGCGTTCGACGCGAACGGAAGAGCGATGTTTTATGTGTTCAATACCTGCAAGGACTTTATCCGTACAATCCCATCGCTGACCTATGACGAAAAGCGTGTGGAGGACATTGATACAACGCAAGAAGACCATATCTATGATGAATGCCGGTATGTGCTGATGGAGAACCCGATCTCACCGCGTAAGAATGTGAGAGAACACATCCCGCAGGAAGACCCGCTAAACATGTACCAGCACCCAATAACACAGGGAAATTATTACAGAATCTAAGGAGAATAAGACTATGGATGTAAGAAATATGCCGACACCGACGGAAAACCAGGAGTCTGCACCAGCACAGACCGGTATCATGCCGGGTGTGATAAGCAGAACAATGAAAATTACAGATGAAGATGCTGGAAGAGCTATGACACTGCTCCAGAAATATAAAGAGACGAAGAAGACGCTGGATGAAAGACTGGTGGAGAATGAAGAATGGTGGAAATTCCATGAGTGGGATCTTGTAAACGGGGGAAAGACAGAAGCGGAACGCGTGGATCCGGAACCGACGTCTGCTTGGATGTTTAATTCCATCATCAATAAGCATGCGGATTTCATGGACAACTTCCCGGCTCCTAATATTCTGGCACGTGAGGAGTCGGATAAGGACGCTGCAAAGATCCTGAGTGAGGTGGTTCCGTGTATCCTCGATCAGTGCGAATATGAGAATACATACAGCGATACATGTTGGGATAAGATTAAGTCTGGAAGCGGACTTTACGGGATCTTCTGGGACAAGTTTAAGAACGGAATCGGAGACATCATGATCAAACGCTGTGATATCCTGCAGATGGCGTGGGAGCCGGGGACAGAGGATCTTCAGGAATCCCCGAATCTTTTTTATCAGAGCTATGTAGATAATAAGATCCTGGAAGCCGAGTATCCGCGGATGCAGGGACAGCTTGGTGATGGGATCTTATCAGAAATCCAGGACTATCAGGGAGACAATAAGAAGTTTACAGAGGGAAAGAGCCTGGTAACAGATTGGTACTATAAACGCTCAAATGTTATCACAGACAAAGACGGAATTCAGCACCTGATAACGACGGTCCATCTGTGTAAGATCTGTCAGGGAAAAGTCCTGTATGCAACAGAAAACGACCCAGAAATGGGAAGAGGACTGTATGAGCATGGGCTGTATCCGTTCGTGCTTGACACGCTGTTCCCGGATAAGAATACCCCGGCCGGTCGGGGATATATTGACATCATGAAAGACTGCCAGATGTACATTGACAAAATGAGCCAGGGAATCCTTAAGAATGCAATCTTGGGGGCAAAACCTCGGTATTTTTCAAAGGATGGCGGCGGAATCAATGAGGAGGAGTACACGGATCCGAACAGGGAGATTGTACACTACACAGGAAGTCCGGATGATCTCAAACCGGCGGAGCACTACCCGCTGGATGGCGTGTATGTGACGGTACACGCAAACAAAATTGACGAATTGAAGGAAACCTCGGGTAATGGAGACTTTGCACAGGGTACGACAACAAGCGGTGTAACGGCTGCTTCTGCGATTGCTGCCCTTCAGGAGGCGGGAAGCAAATTATCCAGAGACATGATCAAGACATCCTATCGGGCGCATAAGGCGGTTGTATATCAGGTGATTGAGCTGATCAGGCAGTTCTACACCACTTCCCGGGTATTCCGAATTACTGGAGACAATGGACAAGATCAGTACGTCTCTATCGACAATCAGATGCTGAGGGCGGAACCGATTGAAGAGGATTTCGGACTTTATCTTGGCGGACGGAAGCCATATTTTGACATCAAGATCGTACCACAGAAGTCAAGCCCATTTACAAAGATTGCACAGAATGAATTGGCAAAAGAAATGTACAACCTTGGATTCTTTAATCCTCAGTTAGCGGATCAGGCGTTAGCATGTATCAACATGATGGATTTCGACGGAAAAGAAGAGGTCATTCGCAGAATTGCAGAGAATGGAACTCTGTATCAGCAGGTACAGCAGATGCAGATGTCCATGCAGCAGATGGCGGCGCTGATCGCAGACAGCACAGGAGACACAAGGATTATGGATGCAATGGCAATGCAAAACGGACAGGCAGCGACTGGAACTCCGTCTGTATCGTCAAAAAGCCAGACGGCAGCGGAGACGGATGATTTTGGGAATGTAGCCCGTGAAACCAAGAGCAGCACTGCGGGAAAGGCAAGAGAAAGGGCGGCGTCAGCATCCACGCCGAAGGTATAAGGTATGACAATCATTCAGATTGAAAATAATCCTGGACACTACAAGCTCGTTGCTCTTGGACACGCAGGACGTGCAGAGGGAGAAGACGGGAATCTGGTATGTGCGGCGGTGTCCGCACTTACACAGGCCTTAGTGCAGTTCTGCCGGGATCGATCAAACAGGATAGCACAGTACAATGACCGGATCGGAGATGCAGATATCTTTATTCGCGCCTGTACCACAAGGCCGGATCCGGAAATTTCTGGAGCATTTGCGCTGGTGGAAACGGGACTTCGGATGGTTGAGAAGAGCAATCCGGGGCGGATCCAGATAGTGGGGGGAGAATCTATGCATACAGAATGATAGGATGTGCACAGAAAGACGCGTGGGAAAGACCATGGAAAAGGAGACCACTATGAAACTGAATCTTACGTTATTTGATGGCGGTGCAGGTGCAGGAGCCGCAGGAAGCACAGGTGCCGCACCGGCGGAAAGTACAAACACGGGCGTTAAAGAGGGCTCTCAGGGCGCCGCTGAGGGGGCAACAGGGAAGGAAGTCGCCGATCCGACCCAGCCAGCAGAAGATCCGGAAGCACGCCGTCAGGCGTACCGGAATGCAATCGAGCAGTACAAGGACCTTTATCAGGAAGATGTTCAGGGCATCATTGACCGCCGCTTGAAAGGCACCCGAGAGTCCAAAGAAAAGCTGGACAGGGCGATGGGATTTATCAATATCCTCGGAAATCGGTATGGTATCACCGATGGGAATATTGATAACATCCAGAAGGCAGTAGAGGAAGATGATGCTTACTGGGAGGAGGCTGCGGCCAAGGAAGGCCTCAGCACAGAGCAGTACAAATACATGAAAAAGCTGGAGGCTGAGAACGCACAGTTCCGCGATGCGAAGGACAATGCGGAAAGACTCCAGCAGCGGGAGCAGATGTATCAGAAATGGAACACAGAAGCACAGGAGTTGTCGAAGCTGTACAAGGGATTTGACCTGAATACAGAAGTACAGAATCTGGATTTCGTGAAACTCCTCGGAGCCGGAATCCCGATGAGAACCATTTTTGAGACCCTGCATCACGATGAGATCCTGTCCGGCGCGATGGCATATACCGCAAAACAGGTAGCAAAGAAACAGATCGATGCGATCAAATCAGGGCAGAACCGCCCGTCTGAAGGAGCAGCAGGAGGAAGCACCAGTTTCCCAGGAGTGAAGACGATCGAGAACATGACTGGTGATCAGATCAAAGAACTTGCCCGCCGCTCCCTGGCTGGAGAGACCATCGATCTCAGTCACGTATAGGAGATATGAGCATGGAAATCATGATGAATTTAAGACTGTTTGACACACCGTTAAACACAACAACATCTGCCGGCATGACCGCGGAGATGAAGACCTTTTACTCCAAGTACCTGATCGAGAATGCAAAACCGGCATTAGTGTACGATCAGTTTGGACAGAAACACAATATTCCGAAAAATGGTGGTAAGACCATTGAGTTTAGAAAGTACTCGCCGCTTCCGAAGGCAACAACTCCGCTGACAGAGGGCGTTACCCCGGCAGGAAAGGCATTAACTGTATCCACTGTTACCGCAACTGTAAAACAGTATGGCGATTTCGTACCGTTAACGGATATGCTGTTACTCACTGCTATTGATAATAACCTTGTGCAGGCACTGGATCTCTTAGGGGCACAGGCCGGAGCCACACTTGATACCGTAACCCGTGAGATTTTGATGGGCGGAACAAGCGTGCAGTACGCAGAGGGACAGGTTACAAGCCGTGCGACGCTGACAGCAGAACACAAGCTTACCGTTAAGGCGGTCCGTCTGGCAGCACGTTTCCTGAAGAAGCAGAATGCACCGAAGATCGATGGCGGATATGTAGCGATTATACATCCGGATATTGCATACGATATTCAGGACGACCCGGACTGGAAAGAATGGAACAAGTACACAACATCTGACAAAATGTTCCAGGGCGAAATTGGAAAGATTGCCAATGTCCGCTTCGTGGAAACGACTGAGGCGAAGATCTTTGCGAAAGCAGGAGCATCGAATCAGGATGTATATGCAACACTGGTTTTAGGTGCAAATGCATATGGAACCACAAACATCGAAGGCGGCGGTCTGGAGACCATCGTGAAGCAGCTCGGATCCGGCGGAACAGAGGACCCGTTAAACCAGCGTGGAACGGCAGGCTGGAAGGCAACCAAGACAGCAGTCCGTCTTGTGGAGCAGTTTATGGTGCGTGTCGAGACGGGATCCAGCTTTTCTGATGGAGTAGAAAATTAGGAGGTACATATGGCAGCAAAGAAAGAAACAGTAGAGGCTTCGGAGATTGTAGAAAACACAGAGAGTTGCACCGGTGCAACTGATATGGTTGAAATTGAGATTTTCAAGGACAGCGACCGGTACAAAGATGACGTAGTAGTAGCCTTAAATGGCAAGGTATACGTGATCAAAAGAGGGGTCCGCGTCAAAGTACCGAGAGCAGTGAAAGAAATTCTGGATCATTCTCGAGAGCAGGATCAGCAGACAGCACTGATGACGGAAGAAATGGAGAGCGATTTCCAGCAGAAAGCTGAAAAATACAAGTAGTACAAAGGGCCGCCGAGTAAGCGGCCTTTTTTGGTAAAAGGAGAAGCACATGATACTGATCAAACATAAAGAGCTGTTGTTTGCCAATAGAGAGCAATACATCGCCGCGGTGGGAGATACCAACGCAGCGTGCAGGACCTTTTGCCTGCAGAGAGTCACCATTGACGGTGTGGATCTGGCAGACCTGTCTTTCCGGCTAAATGCGGAGTTGCCGGACGGATCTCCGGACTCTGCGTTCCTGGAAAAGGAGATACGGGAAAATGAGATCCTCCTGACATGGACTATATCGGCAACGATGACCGCACAGCCCGGAACCTGCTTTATCAATCTGCGGGCTCACGATGACAATGGATCCTTAAAATGGGCGTCGTTTAAGGCTCCAGTGTACGTGGAAGGGACGACTTCTCAGCCATCCGCAGGCGGACTGTCGGAGATTGAGGAGTTAGAAAGGCATATCGACCAGAAGCTTGACTCTTTAGATTCTGCTGAGCAGGGACGTACAAAAGCAGAGCGGGAGCGGGAACAGGCGGAACAGGCACGCGTCGCGGCCGATGAGGAGAGGACACGGAAGACTGACGAGGTGATCAACACTTTCGGCGAGAATATTGAACGGGCGAAGAACTATGCAACTGTGGCAAAGAGCTATGCCGTTGGTGAAACCGGTACGCGTGTAGGCGAGAACAGTGACAATGCAAAAGAATATTGTCGTATGGCGAATATCGAGAAGGGAAGCGCAGAAGCTGCAGCAGAAGAGGCGAGAGCTGCCAGAGATGATTTTATCAAACGGCTGGATGCAGGAGAATACACAGGCACTCAAGGACCGAAGGGTGACAAAGGAGAGAAGGGTGACTCAGGGGTGAGTATCCCAGGATCAAGCCTTCTTCAGATCTACACGGATCAGGAGGACAACTGCGCGATCCATTGTGTGTATGATGATGCTCTGTATGCAGCCCCGCCGATACAGTATCGGGAAGCTGACGGCGCGATCCTGTGGCAGTATGACGATGGCAAGTAAAGGAGGTACAGTATGGCATTAAAAAATGTAGTTATCGGATATGCAAAGGGAGATAAGGGAGATAAGGGAGATACCGGAGAGCGAGGAGCAACCGGGCAGACCGGGCCGCAAGGGGAGTCTGGAAATATTGCAGATGCAGCAATTACGGACACGCAGGGACTTGATGTAGCAAAAGGAGCAAAGACAACGGCTCAGAAGCTCTTTGATGCAATCGCGGACCGGATTGTAAATAAGCTCGTCACGAATGATACATTGACCACAAAGCTTGCTGATTATCTTCTGAAATCAGCTATGAGCAGCACGAACATAAACAGTACAACGAATGTTCCGACGTCGGCGCTGGTGTATAGTTTGATGCAGGATGTTAATAACAATTTGAGTAATGCTGGGATCCCAACTGTAAAAAAGATTACAGATTTATATGCCATAAAAAAATCGGGATTTTATTACTATGATGCTGGCGCAACGAATGCCCCAATGTCATCAAGAGGTGGAATGATTGTTGCAAATTACTTAAGTGACTCATGGATATCTTTGACTGTTGTCCCGTACGCATTGTCAAAAAAATATACAAATACCAAATATAATAACACGTGGGTCGGCTGGGCCGAATCTGCAACAAAGAATGATTTGCTGATATCTGCATCTGGTACAGGTCCTACAGACTGGACAGCATTAGAAACTGTAGAAAATATGCCGTTTAAAATCTGGAATGTAACAAAAGCCAGCACCAGCAAAGGTGCGCCAGCCGGTTGTTATGATTATGGGACCCTGATAGCGCTTGTTGCAACCGCAACCGGCGATAGATGGAGGAACACCTTAATTTATCTTCCTGACAATAATAACAATGTCGGAAATAAAGTATATGTTCGCAGTGGAATATCTACGAAATGGTTGGCAATCTCTGGAACAGATGTCAATAGTGTATCATGACAAAGTTATCCCAATTTAGTCCATCCAGCCCATGCATTACCAGAACATCCATTGACGTATAACGAGTCATATTCAAAACGTAATACCGTTCCATATTTACCATCTCCTACAATAAACCCCATATACATTGATGCCGATCCATGTTGACAATAAATAATAAAAACTGACTCCTTCAAAGATTCAATGTATTTCAAAACTTCCGTATCGTAAGAAGATGCTGTGTTATACTTTAAATTTAAAAATTTAAAATTTTTTGGTAAATCACTATTTTTTACAAGTTGATCCGATGAAAAAATACCATTCCCTTGTCCATCAGAAAAGACATATTTTTTTATCGGAACCAATGCGCCTTGATAATTGAAATAAAATACTCCGTCGGAATTATTGTATCCCTTACACAAATCTGCTTCATTATTTTTGTGTGGAGAAAAATAAGATTTTACAGATCCATTACTCAAATTGTTATTACCGTACCATTTTCCCGGGGCCGGGGAGATGGTGATGATTTTGTTGACGTCAACAAAACGAGGACCATCCTGGTAACTTCACCGAGATGGTCTTCGGTCTGGGGAGAATACTAACGGCGGGATCAGTATAATGAGGATAAAAGAAAGGAGAAGACCATGGAAAAACTTAGACTTTTAGACGGAACTGAGTATACGCTTGCAATCAACGGCGTGGCAGAGCTGGGTGAGAAGGTGCAGATTAAGGTGGTAACAGAGGACTCCTTGGACAGCATTTATGAAAAGTTCACTGCGGAGAATGCGGCCACGATGACAGTGATCGGCGAGTCATTCACGCAGAAGCTGACAGGATACACACAGATGGGAAGTATGGTAACGCGAGATACCAGTGCCCTCATCGAAGTGAAGTATCCGGAAGCTTCCGAGGAAGACGATACGCCGGCCGAGGCTGAAGAGGTCCGCGGCACCATCATTACTTTTGAAATGTGTAAGGAGCGGATCAAGGATAAAGTAGAGCAGAACCGGGCGGATATCGACTATTTGCTTATGATGGAGGAACAGGCATGAGTGAGAACTACGAGAAAGTAAAGTATTACTACGATCATAAAATGTGGAACAAGAAACGTGTACGGGTCGCTGTTGGCCGCTGGATCACGGCGGGAGAGGATAAACTGATCACAGGCGAGAACTATTAGGAGAAACAGAGATGATGAACCTTATGAATACAGTAGATATGATGAAAAGTCAGGACTACAAAGAACGCTTTAAGGCTGAATACTGGCAGACTAAAATCCGGTACGAAAAGCTGAAAGATTTTAATACAAAAATTGAGGCTGCATGGAAAACTGCGGAGGCCTCTCGATATGAAGAAGTAAAGAAAATCGAGGGTCCGAAGCATGATTGCCCAGGAGATGTTTTATCTCAGCAGCAGAGTATTATGGGAGAATACCTTCATATTTTGGAAGTGCGTGCTGCTATTGAAGGCATTGATTTGAAGGAACCATGCCTTGAAGGAGGACCCTTAAAATTAAATTGATGTATGGCAAAGTAAACAATGAAAGACGGAGAGGAATCGGGAGACCGGTTCCTCTTTTTTGTTACGGGAGATATAGCCCAGTGAAAATGAGAAAATACAGGCAAGTAGAGAGGAGTGATTGGATGAAAGTGGCAGAAATCATCGCGGCCATTGACGAGCTGAGACCGAACGAGTACAGCGCATCAATGAAAACAAAATGGCTTTCAGAGTGCGAGGGAACGATTGTGGATGAAGTCCTGAACCGGGCTGAGGGCAACGACATTGAGTTTGAAGGATATGACTACGAGACGGATCAGGAAAAAGAGACCTTGCTTCCGGATCGGTTTGCAGATATTTACCTGCATTACATCCGGGCAAAGATAGAGCTCTATGACGATGAAACAACAAACTATAACAATGCTGTGGCAATCCATCAGGCCTCTTATGCGCAGTATGCGGCATGGTACAGGAGGACGCATATGCCAAAGAAAGCTCCAACTATTGATATCTGGGGCAGAAATCTGGAGAAAAGAGGTGAGGATAGTGGCGGGGTTAGCGCTGATAAATAATGTTGCGACACAGAAGAAAACGATAGGAACCTTCGGCGGAATCAATGAAAATGAAGTGATCAACGAGAATGAGTTTGCGGAGATGAAAAACATGTCGTCGGATCTGTATCCCGCAATTGGTCCGCGTCCAGCCCGCGGGGAAGTTATAGCGAAGTTACAAAAGCCGAACGGGACACATTATAACAACGGGCTGATCTGGGTGGATGGAACGGATTTTTACTATAAGGGCAACCTCGTTGGAACCGTGGAAGACTCAGAAAAGCAGATGGTCAGCATGGGGGCGTACGTGCTCGTGTGGCCGGATAAGCGTATCTACAACACATCAACGGGAGAATGGAAGAGTGTAGAGAAATCCTGGACCCAGTCAGCTCAGGCGACGATCGGGCCGACGGTCTCCGCCTCTACGTTTATAAAAATCAAGTGTTCTGGTATTGGAACTGAATTTGCACAGGGGGATGGCGTGGAGATCTCCGGATGCACAAATTCCGGAATGAATAAAAGTGCGGTGATCCAGAGCAGAGACACGGATTACATCGTTGTGATCGGGGATGTCGAAAAAGAATTCACGCAGGATTCCGGACTGACGATCAAACGAAAGGCTCCCGACATGGATTTCATGACAGAGCTGGATAACAGAGTGTGGGGATGCAGCAGTAAAAACCATGAGGTATATGCCTGCAAACTGGGGGATCCGTGTAACTGGAATTGCTTCGAAGGCATATCTACGGATGCGTATGCGGCAACGATAGGATCTGATGGGGATTTCACAGGAGCCGCTACACATCTGGGATATGTCCTTTTCTTTAAAGAGAGCATGATCCATAAGGTTTACGGCAGTAAGCCCAGCAACATACAGATCAACTCGTACCCGGCGCGAGGGGTAAAAAAGGGATGTTCGAGATCTCTTGCAATTGTAAACGCAACCCTGATGTATGCGTCCTGTGACGGCATCTGCGGGTATGACGGCGGAATGCCATATCTCATTTCCCAGAACATTCAAAATGGATACACAGGGGCAGCAGGAGGCGTATGCAGAGGGAAATACTATGTGTCTCTTGAACGCTTGGGCGGCTCCAGCCTGTATGTGTATGACGCTGAGAAGAGTCTGTGGCACAAGGAGGACGGAACGGTCCTTAAGATGCCGACTGCAGGGGCAAATGAGCTTTATTTTCTGGATGCAGACGGACAGATACGGCCCGTTTGTAGCGATCAGAAAGAAAGCAAGATCCAGTGGATGTTAGAGAGCGGAGATTTATTAGATGGATCACTGGATAAGAAGAGGCTGCACTCGTTACAATTCCTTCTTGATCTGGAGAGAGGTTCATGTATCGAGGTGTACTTGAAGTACGATGAGGAGCCATTGTGGACCAGACTCAAGACATTCACGGCACTGACAAAACAGACCTTCCGCATATCCGTTCGCCCAAGGCGCTGCAATCACTATCGGTATAAGCTTGTTGGCGTGGGACCTGGCAAGCTATATGGATTTGGAAAGACCTATACCGTGGGATCCGGGAGGTAAGAAATGGCAATTTATAAGGAAAATAACGGGCCCACGGGGACTTTGCAGGAAATTAAATCATATCTATTTCAAAATAATGAGCTGTTGCGGTACATGTTCTCCAATCTGGACCCAGAAGATAATTACTCTGTGGATGCGCTACAGAAATATATCGAGAGAGATCAGAAGATCGCTCAGCTTGTATTTGATGTAAATGGCTTAAATATCAGCTTGGGAAATCTGGAGATCAAGACTGAGACGACCTTTAAGATCATGGATGGTCAGATCCAGATGAAGGTCAGCAAGGGAGATGTTACTGACCAGTTGAACTCGGAATTGCTGATAGATGAAAAGATGATCAAACTGACAACGGGACATTTCCTGATTACAGCCAAAAACTTTACGGTAGACGCTGCGGGGAATGCCACGTTTTCTGGCACGATCCGGGGTGCAACGATCATCGGAGGATCCATCAATATTGGTGACGGGATCTTTGAAGTTGATACGGATGGAAGTGTCCAGCTTGGAGACTTCTATGTGTCGGCCAATGCGTCAAATATATTCGCTTCTAATGATGGTAATTTCAAGCTGACAATGAAGAAAAACTCTGGTGATGGGAAATATTACCCTCAATTGGAAATGAACGGGTTGAGCAGCCGAGGAACGATGACCTTTTACAACGGTCAGATTACTGGAGCATATTGCATTAGTGCAGACTACTTTGACGGCGATGTAGCAAATAAATCGTCATATTTTTACGATATTTACCTTGGTAAATCATGGTGGGGTGGAGATGGTGTTACAGAAACGGTGCAGACGCTATGGGAAAGAGTAGATGATCTGTCAGATCAGTCGGCAAAAGAAAACATCTATGATATTGATCAGGATGAAGCACTGAAGTTTCTTCTTGGTACAAGACCGGTTACTTTCCAGTATAAAAAGGATGGGCAGTGGTCGGCTGGTATGATCGCACAAGAAGTTGATGCATTGCAGGATCAGCTGGAAATCTATTACCCATTGGTAGGTCTGGAAACCCGGAGTGGGAAGTATCGGATCGAATATAAAAATTTTATTCCACTGCTGATATCGTCAGTGAAGAACCTTCAGCAGCAGATTGAAGAAATGAAAGGAGAGGCATATGTCAGCTAACATTATTTATGAAAAAAAGCAGATCGACGCGGTGCTTAAACTACTGGATCATGTGACAGTGACGGGATTACAGAGTATGAGCAACCTTGTAGGAATAAAAATGATCCTTGAAAGTGGAAAAGAAACAAAAGGAGCCTTAAAGGATAGCTCCGGAGAGGAGAAGGAAGATGGCGATCACGAGTATTGTTGATTATTTAAAATCACAGGGACAGGACAGCTCTTACGCGGCACGAAAGCAGTTAGCAGCACAGGCCGGAATCACGAATTATTCCGGCACAGCGGCGCAGAATATGAACCTTTTGACACAGTTACAGAAAGGATCACAGGCATCTCCGGAAGGCGCGTCCGGGGTGGGAACGGCAGCGGAAACGCCATCTCAGAATGTTCTCTCAGGAACAGGTGCATCCGGATCCCAGAGTCCGGTTTCTGGATCTGCTTCCGCCTCCGGCTCTTCCGTTGCGCGGGGAAGCATGAAAGTATCTCCGGGTACGGAAAGCTATTATAAAAGACTCCAGACGCAGGAGAGCAGCAAGCCGAATCCTTATAAGGAATCCGACAGAGTCACGGATTACTATGACCGCCTGAAGGAGGCAGAAGCGGATAAGCCGGGAGAGTTCCAGAGCCAGTACGAGGATCAGATCAGCTCCATTCTGGATTCCATTTTGAACAATCCGAAGTTTAGCTACACAGCGGACGATCTTGCAAATGATGACTTGTATCAGATGTACAGAGAGAGCTATACAAAGCAAGGTGACAAAGCCATGCGGGATACTATGGGGAATGCTGCCGCACTCACCGGAGGGTATGGGTCCACATACGCCACGGCTGCGGGGCAGCAGGCATATGACGAGTATTTATCACAGCTGAATGATAAAGCCCTGGACTTCAGAGACAAGGCATATCAGCAGTACCTGAATGAGCAGGCGGATCGATACAACCAAATGAACGTGGTTACAGGACTGGATAACACAGATTACAGTCGGTACCGGGACGGCGTCGACGATTACTGGAAAAATTTATCGTATCTGTCCGGCCGATACGATACGGAACGAAATTTTGATTACGGGCAGTACCGGGATGGAGTCAGCGACTATTACAGTGACTTGTCTTATCTTGCAAACCGTTATGACTCGGAGTATGGAAAAGACTGGGACAGCAGTCAGGCCGATGTCGCCGCGGAGCAGTGGGCGAAACAGTTCCAGTTCCAGCAGGATCAGGCGGCGCAGGAACAGGCGAGATGGGAAGCAGAAATGGCACTCCAGAGGGAACAGTTTGAATATCAGAAGTCAAAAGCTGCAGCCTCGTCCGGCAGAGGAAGTTCTGGATCCTCAAAGAAAAGTACAAAGAAAACGGCGGGCTATACAAGCACGAAAGGATATACACCATTCTCTGCAAACCTCTCTTCCAAGCTTGCAGAGGGTAAAATCAGCGATTATGACGCACTGGAAAAAGTTATGCAGGAGATGGAAAAAGGTAATTTTGGTGTAGATGATGCGGAAGCAATCATTCAGGATGCCGGAATCGACAAGAATGCGGCAATCGCGGAAGAGGTCCAGAAAAATCTGAAGATCAACAACATCAATGATCTGTATTTCAAACGCCGGTAAGGAGGGCTTATGGCAACAAGGGAAGAATATAGAAAGAAATATGGGGCAACAACGCTTGGCCAGACTGGAACCGCACAGACACAGAAGAGCATTTCTGATGGAGGCGTTACCAGAGAAGACTATGCGAAGAAATACGGAATGACAACGGGACTCGGGCGGACAAACTCGTCTGGATTCCGCCGTACAGCAATGCAGGAGGCTGCGGAAGGGTTTGCAAATTCCCTCCGCAGCCAGAATCAGTTTAGGGGACAGTATACGCCGCCGGACTGGGAATCTGCGGTGGAAGCCGGAAAACAGAAGAAAAGTGTGCTGAGCACTCCGTATGTGCTTGATCCGACGAAGGATGACATCCCGACGATGTTAAAAGGATACGGAGATGAGCTGAAGCTTGCAAAGTATCGGAAAAACTACAATCTCAGCTACATGACGGATGACGAGAAGAACAACTATTACTATCTCGTAGGAAAATATGGACTGGAATCCGGCGATAATTATCTGAAACAGATCAACGATTCCTTAAAGCAGCGGAACGCAAAAGATATTGAGGAGACAGGTAAGAAAGTCGGGAAGACTGATCCACTGACGGGTATCCTCGGTAATGTCATTGGATCAGTAACGAGTGGCGTTGGATATTTACAGGACGTTGCTGATACAGTGCGGGGAAAGGAAATTGACCGGAATAATGTGGGACATCGCATGTCCGGGCTCGAGAATGCCACCAGAGAGGGCTTAAAGGAAGCAGCCCGGGAAAATATTGCCGACAGCTCCGCAACGGATTTTGCAGTGGATACAGGACTTTCTATGGCACAGTCTTTGGCGAGACTCCCGTTTGGATATGCCGGACTGGGAATCGCAGGCTTGTCCGCGGCAACAGGAGCAGAAGAGGATGCTTTATCTCAGGATGTCAGCGCAAAGAAAGCTCTTGCACAGGGTACTGCGCAGGGAATTGCGGAAGGACTCTTTGAAAAGTTCAGTCTGGGAAATTTAAAAAGCATGCAGTCTGTTCCAGTATATTCCTGGAAGGATGTCGCCAAAAATATCGCAAAGCAGATGGGAACGGAAGCATCTGAAGAAATGTTGACTGAGGCGACCAACGCACTGACAGACCGACTGATCATGGGAGATAAGTCCCGGTGGGTACAGGACAAGGAGAACAGCTCAACACTTGGGGCGGCAGAGGCTCTTGCTGAGCGGATCGGGCTTGCGGGTCTTGGTGGAGCGATATCTGGTGGAATCATGGGCGGCGGTGGAATGCTTGTGAGCGGAATCAATCAGCAGCGCTACGGTCGTGCCAACGCCTTAGACAATTACCAGGAGATCGCCGAAAGTATCGATACGGATCTGGCAAGCTACAAAACATTTGAAGATGCAAAGAGAGCAGTAAACTTAAAAAGCCTTGCGTGGAGGTACGCAATTCTTCAGGCCAGCGGAGGAGAACCAACGGCTATGCAGCAGGGCGCGTTCATGAGGGATTATTATGATCTGATCCCTGGCGTGAAGGATTTTTCCGAAGACACAACACCCGCTCGGGAAGATACAGTTTCTGTGGTCCAGAATAATGAAGATATCCAGGATCAGCCGGATATTACACAGGAGGTACAAAGGCAGGAGACCCAGAGAGCATATCCGTACAATCCGGAGCTGACAGATGAGCAGATTCGGGAGATCATGGCCAGAGACTTCGCGGATGAAGTCGCCGCGGGAGAACAGGAAAACCAGAGAGTTGCACCGGTGCAACAGACGGAATCCCTGATCGAACCGGAAAAGACCCAGACTGTACAGGAAACGGCGGAAAATGTACGAACGGAAAAATCCACAGAAAATGTGGACTATGACACGCTGAATGACTATGCAAAGGGACTCGGAGAAAACGGAAGAAAAGCATTCGTGGGGAATTATGACGGAAACCTCTCTATCGATGACTACCAGACAGCATATGGAAGATATTACGATGCTGGCCGGTACAACGCTGATATGGATACTGCGGAGAAATCCATGCTCGCGTCCATGATGACCCCGGAGCAGGCAGCCGCCGCATATAAAGCCGGTGCGCAGGACCGAAACCTTGCAATACAGACCCAGCCGGAATACCGTCAGGGCGAGGCGAGGACCGGAAGCGCCGAAGATCTTACCGGACAGGCATCTGCCGCACAAAAGGCCCTGGCACAGTCCCTCGGCAAGAAAACCGGACTAAGATTCGAATTAGTGGATAGCAGTACGGCATCCGGAAGCTATGAGGCAAAGAGCGGCGTTGTAAGGCTTAACATCAACTCCAAAAACATCCTCCAGACCGCTTCTCACGAACTGACCCATTTCATTCAAGACTATGCTCCGACCGAGTATGGAGCCTACAAGCAGATGGCGGCCAACGTCCTTATGGATCGTGATGGAGTGACAGCGGATGAACTGGTGCGGAACTATGAGGCACGGTACGCAGCAGCAGGACAAAATCTTTCCAGAGATCAGATCTGGGACGAAATTGTCTCTGATGGAACCGGTATGATGTTAAATGATGAGAATTTAATTAAGCAGGTGACATCAGAAAACAGATCCCTGGCACAGAAGATCGTGGACTTTATTTCCGACATGATTGACTCAATCAAGGCTCTCATCAGCGGGGAAGGAATTTCAAAATCCGCGAAATATCTCCACGAAAATTTGCAGGATTTTGAAAATATCCGTGACATGTGGGCACATGGGATTGAAGAGGCTTCAAAAAAATATAAATCCGGTCAGAATATCATAAATGATGATATGAAAAAATATCGGATCGAAAGACCGGAGCTACTGACAGAGAAAAATATTGAGCAGAACTATAATGATGTCCGGAGGATGGGAAGCGTATCAAAAATTTCAGGCGATGAATATCAGGGAACTGCAAGAGAAGTACGCTCTCAGATCATGGATTTATATCGTTCATATGGTGGGAAGGCTTATAATGATGTGGTTGGAGATATTGAACTGAATGGACGATCAGTGCGAAATGACCTGGGACATGGATTTAGTCCAAAGAAAGCCGCGGCATTTGCATCAGTAAAAGATGTCCTCGAAAAAGGTAAAGTTTTGCGGTATTCAACGAACTGGAAAAATAGAGGTTATGATGCTGTTGCTATTGGCGGAAAAATTACAATAGAGAACGGGGAAAACGCAGGACAGTATTATGAGGTATGTATCGTAAGAATTGATGAGGATAACCGGATGTATTTACATGAAGTGGACGTAGAAAAGGCGGATAGCGTCCCGTTCAACTACGGCCGGCAAAACGACTCACATAGCGGCTACGACTATCCACCTATCTCAAGTATATTCGAAAAACTTAGAAGTGTCAATGACGCAAATGAAAAATCACTTCGGCGCTTACAGCTGGAAGATGTTGATCAGAGTGTTGAAACGGACCGGGAGGCAGATCAGATTCTGAAGGAAAACCAGGAACTGCGGGAAGCAAATGAGGCATTGAAAAAACAGCTCACTCTCACAAAGGATTATGTTCCTCGTATGGAGGACATTAAGCAGACAGCCAATAAGCTTCTTCAGGATTATAACTCGAAATACTCGAAGGATACCCTGATTAAAAACCTCTCCAGTCTGTATAACTACATGCACAGCTATGAAGAGGGAGGCTATGGCCAGAGCATGGGAGAGATCAACCGGGCGGCTCAGGCGATTGCGAGGAGCATTGTACAGAATGCCAGCTTAAAAGATGAAATTGGAGATGAGTATAAAAATGTCTTAAAGAGGATCCGGAGTACCAAGCTGGTAGTTCCAGAAAGTTATCGGACAGAACTCGACTCGGAAGGCGGCTATGATGTCTTCAGAAAGAAATACTTCGGACGGTTGCGTCTGGGAAATGAGGGAATCGACGTGGATACGGCGTATGAAGAGCTTTCCAATCTCTACCCGCACCTTTTCCCTTCCGATATCATCAATCCGGCAGATCAGATCTTAAAGATCGCACAGGTATACGATGACCTCTCTCCGCAGATCAAAAACCCGTATCACGCCAACATGGATGAGATGACAACGATCGTTGCAAACGAAATTAAAGAGGCGGCCGTCAATGTACGCGCTCTGCCTCCGACAATGGCGGACAAGATGCAGGCACAGATCTACCGTGCACAGCAGGAGTACCGCGCGAAGACAGAAGCTTACAAAGCACGCCTGAAAGGAGAATATGACTCCGACTTCACAGAAGTAGAGAAGAATGCGAAAACAAGGCAGTTAGAGATTAACCGTCAGATCAGTGATCTCGCGGAGCAGTACCGGTCATACGGTGAGGGATCAACAAAGGAAGAACAGCAGCGGATCCGGGCACTGAAGAAAGAGAACTGGAGGCAGCAGGAAGAACTGCGGATCGAGAGGAAGGCTCTTGAGGAGAAGGTTGATTTCGATCTGCTGGCCGGAAAAGCGAAGTATCAGCGGCGCAGGGATGCCGCAGAATCCAGGAAGCACCGGGAAAGGATCCGGAAAGATGTGGATGAGATGGCGAAATGGCTGACGACACCAACAGATCAGAAGCATGTCCCGGAATCCCTGAGAAAGCCTTTAGCGGAATTCCTTTCCGGTATTGACTACAGCTCAAACCGCGCAAATTCAGAAGGGGAACCCACGGCGAGAACCAATAAATGGTGGGATCTGACAAAGCAGTTTGATCAGATTGCCAAAGAGGGAGTAAGCACAGACGATGGTGAGAGCCTGTATATGGATGTCGATCCAGACCTTGCGGAGAAAATGGCAACGCTGAAAGACCAGGTTAAGGATTTTGATAAGTTGGAAAACCTCGACCTGAAATCCCTAAGAACACTGAGAGATGTGGTTGCATCGATGAAACACAGTATACAGGACGCAAACAAGGTGTTCGCGAATAACTCCTATGAGCGTGTGGATCAGATTGCAAAAGACTTCCTGAGGGAGAATAAGGAGAGAGCCACAAAAACGATCTACACGGGCGCACGGGGCTCCATAGACAGTATGTTCCGATCCGATATGCTGGATGCGGGAACCATGTTTGGACGTATGGGTACGGCAATGGAGACGGTATACCGGGAACAGAGGGATGGATTTGACAGGAAGGTGCGCGATACCAAGACGGCGCAGGATTACATGGCAAACGTCCTTGAGGAGAAGGGAATCGACTCGAAAGAACTACAGGCATGGACTGGAAAGAATGCGGAAAAACATACCTTCGAAGTACAGGGAGGAACGATCAACCTTACGACTGCACAGATCATGAGCCTCTATGAGCTGAATAAGCGTGCGGCCGCAAAGGAGCATATCTATAACAAGCTTGGAGGAATCAAGAGCGCTCCCACGGTTGAGTATGACAAGAAGAGTCATGGCTATGTGGTGAATAAATCCACGGAGCCGGTATCGGTCAGTGCCTTGGACGTGCAGAAGATCACCGACACACTGACCCCTCAGCAGAAGGAAATCGCAGATTCTGTTGTGAAATTCTTTACGACTGTAACCAGCCAGTGGGGAAATGAAGTCTCTATGGACATGTACGGATACAAGAAATTCAATGCGAAAAACTATTTCCCGATTGTGTCTGATAAGAACTACATTGCCACAAAGGAATCTGAACTCGGCTCAACACTGACAACACTGCGGAACATGGGATCCACAAAGCACACGGTCCCTCATGCCAACAATCCAATCATCATTGAGGATATCTTTGACGTATATACCAGACAGGCGGATCAGATGAGCAGCTACCACGCATTTGTTCGCCCGCTGGCAGATTTACAGAAGGTTCTTAACTATAAAGAACTGGGATCAGGAAGTGTGAAAGAGTCCATTGAGCGGACGTTTGGTAAAGACGGCTTGAATTACATCAAAAGCCTCATGATCGACTTGAATGGAACTTCGTCCAGTGAGAAGAACTTTGTCGCAGGGCTGACAAAGAACATGAAGTCAGCGGCGGTGGGCGCTAATCTCAGAACGGCCATCCAGCAGCCGACGGCATACGTGCGTGCGGCCGCAGAGATCAATCCGAAGTATCTGGTGCAGGGACTGAAGCTACATGTAAGTGATGCAGAGTGGGAACTGTGCAAACAGTACGCACCAATCGCACAGTGGAAAGACTGGGGATATTTTGATATCAACACGGGACGATCCATGAAGAGCATTCTGATGGGACCAGAAGGACCGAAAGAAAAGCTGGTTGAAAAATCCATGTGGTTAGCCGGAAAAGGCGATGAGATTGCCTGGAAACGTCTGTGGGTGGCATGCCAGGAAGAAACCCAGGACCTGCACCCGGAACTGAAGAAGGGAAGTGAAGAATACTATAATCAGTGCGGAAAACGGTTCTCGGAGTTGATTGATAAGACCCAGGTAGTGGACTCTGTTTTACACCGCAGCAAACTCATGAAATCGAAAGACGGCCTGAAGCAGATGTACACCTCGTTTATGTCGGAGCCGACAAAGACCTACAACATGCTGTATCGTGCAATTGGTGATGTTGCTGTGAAGCCGACAAAGGAAACGACGGCAAAGCTGGGACGTGTTCTGGCAGTGTATGTAGCCAACGCCGCAGCAACATCTCTTGCGGCAGCCGTGGTTGACGCGATGAGAAACGACGGGGAGGACAAGAAATTCTTGGAGAAGTACGAGGCGGCTCTGGTAGAAAACCTTTCCGATAATCTGGATCCAGTCGGGATCCTGCCGGTGGTGAAGGATATCGAAAGCATCTTTAGTGGATATTCTGTAGAGAGAACAGACCTGTCGGCATTTCAGGAATTATACTATGCTGTGTCGAAATGGAAAAGCAAGTTGAGTGGTGAGTCAGATCTTACCTATCCGGCGCTTCTGATCGACACTGCGAAGCCGATCAGTACGTTGACTGGTATGCCAGTAGGAAACGCTCTGAAGGATTTAAAAGCACTTACCAATACGATCATTCGGTCCATCGGGTCCCCAGATCTCAATTACTCCAAAAATCGTTTTTACCGCGATATCAAAAATGAAGGTAATATTGCGAACTATGTTGCTTTGGCAATGAAGCAGTATGCGGACGGGAATGATAAGCTGGGGGATCAGATCATCCAGGATCTGAAGGATACGCAGATCGACAAGATTGATGAGCGTATAAGGAATAAGTACGTTAAGATCCTGAAGGAAGATGAGCGGGTTCAGCAGGCAGCAGAAGCTAGGCTATCAGGAGACTATGCAACTTATGAGCGGCTTGTCGGAGATCTTGAAAAGGCTGGATACGATAGCGAATATGTCCAGAAGGCGATCGTCAGCGTCGGAAATGCACAGAATGAAAATGCACACCTTCAGAGTGGAAGCACCTACAGCGTGAATGATGTCATCAATGCGATCCAGAATGGAAAAGATTATACCCGTGTCTACAAGAAGATCGTAGAGGAAAAGCAGGAAGAGGCAAAGAAGGAGGGAACGAAGTTTGATGAGAAGAGCGTGACCAGCAGTTTGAAATCCAGACTCACGGAAACTTATAAAGAGTCCTATGTGGGCGGAAGTCAGGCGGAGCGGCAGAAGATCCGGACAACCCTGTATAAAGTCAGGATCAATGGAAAGCAGCTGTACTCGGACGATGACTTTAAGGACTGGATCAAGAGTGCGAAAAAGAAATAGGGATATGCTGTGGTGGGAGAGATTCTACCACAGCATTTTCTATAATGGGAGGAAAGAGGGAGGTGCCGGAGTGACAGATGAAAATGTTGCAGTAATGCTGGAAGGACATGAACACGAGATCAAATCATTAAAGCATCGCATGGATCGTCAGGAGGAGCAGGGGAAGACGCTGAACAGCTTGGCACTTTCCGTACAGGAACTTGCAATTTCTATGAAATCCATGATTGAAGAGCAGAAGAATCAGGGAGAGCGGCTCACAAAACTTGAGGCAGAGCCTGGAGAAACATGGGGAAGAGTGAAACACAAGGTGGTTGATACCTTGGTTGGAGCTGGAGCCGGAGCTATTGCAATCGGTCTGATCAATATGATGTCACAATATGTAAAATGAGGAGGTACAGGATGAAAGAAAAGCTTGCAAAACTGATTGATGTCAAAAGTATCATGACACTCGTATTAACGGGGGGATTCATTGCGCTGACATGCGCAGGAGAGATTCCTGGAGATCAGTATCTTTCTGTGTTTATTATGATCGTTGGCTTTTATTTTGGAACCCAGTCTCAGAAGAAATAGAGGGCATGAAATGAAAATAAGCGAAAATGGACTTAACTTAATCAAAAGTTTTGAAGGATGCCGCCTGACGGCCTATAAATGCCCTGCAGGAGTGTGGACCATTGGCTGGGGACATACCGGCGGTGTGAAGGCCGGGCAGAAAACTTCCCAGGCAGAAGCCGATCAGATGCTTGTGAACGATATGGCGGCATATGAGAAG
>OBXM01000557.1_pt1 | contig 35435 bp, 31 predicted proteins | sample 1538141 | NCBI WGS metagenome assembly OBXM01 (sample SAMEA2580153, study PRJEB22360) | human gut metagenome | biome: human gut; feature: human-associated habitat; material: faeces | place: Denmark | collected 2008/2010 | reverse complement strand
TTTTCCCTGGTTTTTAGAAAAATTCTGCACGTTTAGAAGTGCTTATCCCCGAAACCGGAACTGGAAACCACCCATAAGCCAGCCGGGGCAGACCGGGAAGCAGAGATCGACAGGGCTGTAAACTGTAACCTTTTTCACGCACCAGAGGCGCAGGACCATACGATCCTGCGCCCCCGGCACACATTGCATTGCTAAATAAAGGTTAAAAATCAACTTCTTTATCATAGTAACAACAGGTTAACAGCTTCTCCATTTCGGCCGGTGTAATCGGTCTCGGATTGGACCCGGTGCATGCATCACCGACTGCCAGCTCTGCTACTGACGGTAATTTTTCATTGAATTCTGTCTCGTCTATGATTCCGCCTTCGTACTCTTTGATGCAGGTTGGAATATTCAGCTTCTCATTCATCCCGCGCAGTTCTGCGATCAGCGCATCTACAAGCTCCTCATCGGTGGAACCTTTGAGGTCAATGAAACGTGCAATCTCAGCGTAACGCTTTGCCGCTTCCGGTTCTTTCGCGTTAAACTTGATTACCTTAGGAAGGTACATGGCATTGGCACATCCATGTACGATGTGGCCGCCGGAATATGCGGCGCCCGTCTTATGGGCCATGGAATGAACAATGCCCAGAAGCGCGTTGGAGAATGCCATTCCTGCCAGACACTGTGCATTATGCATACGGTCACGGGCAGCCATGTCTCCATTATAGGAATCGATTAAATCGTTATGTATCATCTTGATGGCATGAAGCGCCAGCGGATCGGTATAATCACAGTGGAGCGTGGACACATACGCTTCGATAGCGTGTGTCATGGCATCCATACCGGTAAACGCGGTCAGCTTGGCCGGCATCGTCTCAGCCAGATCCGGATCAACAATCGCTACGTCCGGAGTGATGTTGAAATCAGCCAGCGGATATTTGATACCCTTGTTGTAATCCGTAATTACGCTGAATGCCGTTACCTCGGTAGCAGTACCGGAGGTTGACGGAATCGCACAGAATCTTGCCTTTGTACGGAGTGTCGGGAAGTTAAACGGAATGCACAGATCTTCGAATGTGGTATCCGGATATTCATAGAATGCCCACATCGCCTTGGCCGCATCAATCGGAGAACCTCCGCCGATCGCCACGATCCAGTCCGGACCGAACTCGCGCATCATCTCAGCGCCCTTCATAACGGTATCCACGCTGGGATCCGGTTCCACACCTTCAAATAATTTCACTTCCAGGCCGGCTTCTTTTAAATAGTCGATTACTCTATCGAGAAAGCCAAAACGCTTCATAGAGCCGCCGCCTACTACCACGATTGCCTTATTTCCCTTTAAATTCTTAAGCTCTTCAAGGGCTCCTTTTCCATGATACAGATCTCTTGGTAATGTGAATCTTGCCATAGTAAAATCCTCCTCGCCATATTTTTATGCTGATCTTATTGTAGACTCAGGGAGGAAAAAATACAAATGTAAATTCCCATATATCAGTATATAAATATCGATATATAGATACTGATTAAATTTTACCCATCAGGCCTGCCTTTACCTGCTCCAGCTCTTCCAGAAACAGCCGTTCCCATTTCCCCATCTTATAACCATTTCTGTAGACGAGGACATCGCGGTACCGGTGATTTCCGTCTGCACACGGCCTCTCGGTCAGTCCGTGCTGCCTTAAGACAGGCGGCGGCATGGGGGATACCCACATATAGGTATCGCTGTTCTCATGGAGAAGCCCCATCTGGGTCCCTCTCTCGAAGATATAGATCCTGTTGGCCGGCGGGCTGTCCGCCGCCTTAAATTCCCGATGGCCGGAAGTACTGCCGTCTCCATGTGTGATCTCGATATAGGGCAGCAGATCGCCTGGCTCTATGTGGTCGGCTAAGGCCAGGGGATGGGCCTGCGACATCAGGAGGCGTTCATCGTATTCCAGCAAAAGCTCCGTCTTCAGCCCGCATTCCGCAGCCTGCTTGGCGTAATATGCCTCTGCGGACGGCTTGTAGCGGATGATCCCCAGTTTATACTCCCCACGGTCCACATCACGCAGAGTATCGGCGGAATTCGTCTCCCGAAGCCACAGATTCATGCCTTCCTTCCGGTCAATCCGCTTCACAAACAGGGAAAATGCATAGCTGATATAGCTGGCCCGGGGCATGGACAGGGCGAACTCCACACCGCCTGCCTTCGCAGGCTTATAAAGCGCCTCCATCTCCTCTAACTGAGCCAGCACATTTCTCGCATATTCCAGAAAGATCCTGCCTCTGGCCGTAGGGACGACCCCCTTGGGCGTCCGCTTGAAAATGGGCGCTCCCAGGCTTTCCTCCAGCGTCTTTATGGCCTTGCTCAAATTCGGCTGGTCCATGTATAGATTTCCGGCTGCCTGAGTGATGGATCCGGTCTTTTCAACCTCCACGGCATATTGCAGCAATACAGTATTCAAACACTATTCCCCCTCACTGCATCCTTATCCGTTTCGTAGAGATATTTTGACAGTGCTGCCAGAGACACGGCCATATTCTCATTCTGAACCAGCACGTGATCCGGTACGTTCAGATGAATCGGCGCGAAATTCCAGATGGCTCTCACACCTCCGTCCACCAGCCTGTCACACACCTCCTGCGCGGAATCCGCCGGAACTGTGATAATGCCGATATGGATATTCATTCTCCGGCAGAGATTTTCCAGTTTCTCCATGGGAAGAATCATCTTTTCCCCGACCTTCTGCTCTGCCTTTTTGGCGTCTCCGTCAAAAGCCATGACGATCTCCACACCGTACTGCTCAAACCCGCGGTACGATAAAAGCGCCTTTCCAAGGGAACCTGCGCCCACCAGGACGGCCTGATTCGTATTATGGTACCCCAGAAATTCCTCAATGTCATCGATCAAATCCTTAACTACGTAACCCGTCTTCGGCTTCCCCGCCGAACGCGCCACCATAGCGATATCCTTTCGGACCTGAACCTCATTCAGCTGCAGATCCAGCGCAATCACCGGTGCGGAAATATTGACAAGTCCCTCGGAATCTCTGCGCTCCAGGTAATGATGATACACAGGAAGGCGTTCCAGCGTCTTTCTGGAAATCCCCCCAACCAGATGTTTTTTTTCTTCCATGACTGACCCCTTTGCTAATCCAGCTAACCGTCTGTTCCCTAAAACATCAGACTGCGGCAGCGATTGATGCAGGCAAATATCTCCTGACGCCTCGGCATACATAAATTAACCGGCAGATATCCGTCTTCCGCCAGTGCCGCAAGGCCCTCCGCCGCAACCTTCTTTTCCAGCAGGTCCACGATCTGAATCAGATTCCGCCTGCCATCTATGAAATGCGTTCCCGCATATTTTAACAGATATCCCAGAGCCGCGATCTGCTCCGTATCCGCAATCTGTTCCACAAAACGAAGTTCCACCACATCCCGGTCAAACTGCAGGCTGTCACGGCCCAGAACCTTCATCTTAAACCGTTCGTCCCTGCCTCCGGTCTTAAACTTCTTCGGTATCCGTTCAAAGGAAACCGGAGTTAATTTAAGCGACTGGACGCCTTCTCCGAACCCGGCAGCGGCCTCCTTCGCCTCTTTGGTCACTTCCTTCGGCACATAGCAGTCCATCTGTATGACACGGTCCGCCACATGGAAATAGGCGCCCGAGCTTCCGGCTACCAGAATCGTGGAGATTCCCTGCTCGTCATAAAGCGCCCGGACCCGCTCTACAAATGGAGTGATCGGTTCCTGATCCCGGTGCACCACCATCTGCATCAGCTCGTCCCGTATCATGAAATTCGTCGCACTGGTATCCTCGTCCACCAGAAATGTCTTTGCTCCGCTCTCCATCGCTTCCACCACACCGGCCGCCTGCGACGTACTTCCGCTGGCGTCCTCGGTGCAGAACCTTTTCGTATCCCTCCGATCCGGAAGATTTTTTATGAACAGGGAGATATCCACGTTCTTGACGCTCCGTCCATCCTCTGCGCGCAGTTTCACCGCCGACGCTTCCGTGACGACGTACTCCCTGCCATCTCCGGCGATATGATTGTACACGCCCGACTCGAGGGCTGAGAGAAGCGTGGATTTGCCGTGGTAGCCTCCGCCCACGATCAGAGTCACACCCCTGGGGATACCCATCCCCTTAATCGCCCCTGCATGAGGAAGCTTCATCACCACTTCCATTGAAGATGGGGACGTAAATGGAACCGCCTTCGCCATCGGCCGGTCCGATACCCCGGATTCCCTAGGCAAAATAGATCCGTTCGCCACAAACGCGGTGAGTCCCATGGCAGAAAGCAGCCTTCTCGCTTCCTCCTGGTCCTCCGCCAGTTCAGAGACTTTTTTCACCTTCTCCTTCTCTGCGGCTGGATAGGTTTTATAAAAACACGTTCCCGCCACGCACTCCGGCAGAAATTCAAACAGAATCTTAATCAGTTCCCCGGAATTGATCGTCCTTCCGTTTGCCGGAAATCCGACTTCCATTCGGATCAAAATGCCTCCATCCTCCGGATCTGCCACACACGCGGTTCTCTCCAGAATCTCCTGGCCGCACCGGCTGACCGCGATCAGACCGCTCTTTCCCGAACCTCTCGCCTTAAAATTATACCGTTCCACCTTGGCGGCGAATTTACGAAGCAGCAGGTCCTGCAGCGCCACCCGCTTATGACTCAGGTGATAGGACTCTGCCGGAAAACATGCTTTCTTTCCCTCCACCCGGATGCTGACCCTGGACGGCGACGCAAACGGGTCGCCCTGCACATGGTCGATGCTTAAGGTAAAGTCCGGAAACTGGTAAACACCCTTTGCTCCCTTGTAGGCGGGATATCCCTTCCGGTCAACGGAGCGGAGAAATTGTCTCAAATCTTCTGCTGATTTCATTTTTCCGTCCTTTCTCCGGCCTCGTTACCGAACTGATTTCCATCATCGACCTGATTTCCATCACCGTTCTGCTCTCCAACATCGGGAACCGCTCCCTCGTGAAGATCGGTGATAAACATGGCGTCCCCAAAACTAAAGAAACGATAGCGCTCTCTGATGGCTTCCTCATATGCGTTCAACACGTGCTCTCTGCCTGCCAGAGCCGAAACCAGCATGACGAGTGTGGATTCCGGAAGATGGAAATTGGTTATCAGGCAGTCCAGCGTCTTAAAACGGTATCCCGGATAGATAAAGATCTCCGTCCATCCGCTCCCCGCCTTCAGCACGCCGTCGTCCGTGGAAGCAGACTCGACAGTACGGCAGCTGGTGGTTCCTACGCAGACAATCCGCCCTCCGTTCTTCTTCGTATCGTTTACCTTCTTCGCTTCCGCCTCGTCCACAATATAGAATTCGGAATGCATGTGGTGCTCCTCGATCTCATCCACTTTGACCGGCCGGAATGTGCCGAGCCCTACATGAAGCGTTACATGGGCGATCGCGACTCCCATGGCCTCGATCTCCGCCAGCAGGTCCTTTGTGAAGTGGAGTCCCGCCGTGGGGGCTGCTGCCGATCCTTCATGCTTTGCGTAAACGGTCTGATAGCGGGTCTGGTCCTTAAGCTGGTGAGTGATATACGGCGGAAGCGGCATCTGGCCCAGCCTGTCGAGAATCTCCTCGAAAATCCCCTCGTAGGAAAACTGTATCAGCCGGTTTCCTTCCTCTACAATATCCACCACCGTACCCGTCAGCAGCCCGTCGCCAAAGGTAATCACCGTGCCGATCTTCGCCTTTTTTCCAGGCTTCACCAGCGTCTCCCAGATGTCATTCTCCCGTCTTTTTAAGAGCAGGATCTCGATCTTCGCCTCGGTTCCTTCCTTCACGCCGAACAGTCTGGCCGGGATGACTTTCGTATCGTTGATGACAAGGCAGTCTCCCTTCCTCAAATAAGAGAGGATATCGCGGAACGTCCGGTGTTCGATTTCTCCCGTCTTTTTATCGAGAACCAGAAGCCGGGAAGACGAACGGTCCTCCAGCGGGTCCTGCGCAATCAGCTCCTGCGGCAGTTCAAAATCAAAATCTTTTACATTCATGTCTCTTCTCCTTAATCTCAAAATGCTTCCCTGCACGGTGCCACGCAGAGAAGCATCTGTTGTTATGTATGTTTTGTCATTCGTTTCCGGACGTTTAGTCTCCGTTTACCGTCACTTCATTTCCGGAAGCTTCTACTTCGTCTCCGCTCATCAGTGCCTGATAGACAGCCAGAAGGTTGGAATCCGTTTCCAGTGCGGTGCGCAGGCCGACATTGACTTCTTCCGCCATACTCTGCACGGCCTCCGACTCGTTTACTTTGGCCATGTACGCCCCTTCCTCCGGAGTGACTTCCGCCATCATATGCCAGCTTCCGTCCGCTCCCCGCTTCACAAAGCAGGAAAACAGGCTCGGTGCCATGGTATCAGACTGACGGAACTTGATCTGAAACCTGGTATAGACCACCAGGGTATTTTCCTCAGGGCCGTTCACGCTGTAGCAGGCAATATCGTTATAACTCTGATAGTATTTTACTTCTTCCTCCATACGAAGGCCTTCTTCTCTCAGTTCCTCCGGTGAAGCGCTGTCTCCGTATACCTCTGCAAGACCATTGATATCGCAGGTCCTTCTCGCCTTAAAATAAGCCTCCATCAGGCTGCGGATCTCTTCCCCTGCCTCTTCCAGATGATATGCGGTGTCCTCTGTGTCCCCTGTCTTCTCTTCTTCTGTCGCTTCCACCGTTCCGATTTCGATCTGTGAAACAGCTTCCGTCGATTCTCCCTCTTCCCCCTGCGGCCTGTCCGCCACAACGATCACAATAATCAGGATAATCACAACAAGCGGAATCACCATAAACTTTAAATATCGGATGGTTTCTTCATCTGCAAGACGTTTTTTTAAGTTTTCTAACAAGTCCTTCATACGGGCCTTAACCTCCTGGAGATTCAATCTCCGTTTTATTCTAACAAACTATGATATAAAAATCAATAAAAATAGTCTTGCAATTCATAAGAAAATATAGTAGAATATGAAAGATGCATCTGTAGCTCAGTGGATAGAGCAGTGGCCTCCGGAGCTGCGTGCGTAGGTTCGATTCCTATCAGGTGCACTAAATTATTATTTTTCGAAAAATGTCTGAAACCCCTGTAAATGCAGTGGTTTTCGGACATTTTTTTTTGGGGGGGTCGGTATTTCCCAGAATCTACTGTTTTTACTGGTACATTCTAGTCTATTCTGTTTTTCTGATTGTTTGAGTGTCAATGTTTGTCAAACTCTCGGCATCAAATCTATTGCTTCATTCATCTGTCCATCGACCACATGTATATACATTTTATATGTTGTATTAATATCTGTGTAGCCTAATAATTTACTAACAACACTTCCATAAAATAAATTTTAAAGTAGTAGATAAGGCTGTCGCATTGATAACAATTAAACAGAATAATGCGAAAAGCTTTGGACTATGATAGATTTGGATACATATAAATATGTTACCTTTATTTATAAACGCTGTAGGGTAAATTGCAGTTTTTAGGACTAGAAAACTGAAATTGTAAATGATCTTTGTTTTCATTGAGGAGATAGGCGCCACATGGAATATAGGGTATATAAATTTTGTAAAAAGGATAAGAATACTAGAAGAAAACATTTTAAGACTTTTTTAGGACTCAAGGTGTAGATTTTCTAATATCATATATTTTTATCATCTAGCAAACAGATTTTTTCACTGACGAATGGGGCTGTATTGTTTTTTTTATGGTACACATTTTCTATACTGATATCATGGTGTATGCATATAAATCAATTTGAATACAATAAGGGAATCAAAAGAGCGAAACACTTTTCCAAAAATCAGCCAAATATACCTGTAGAAAAAGGCAACATATTTAGTTCAGAAATAGGCGGCTGGAATTTCATGACCGCTCAATTTTTATGTGCCTGGTTGTTGAGACTGCCGCTCGCTATTTTTGCAATTACAAGTCAGTACGATTCCTTTACAAATTATATAGTTAAATATAAATACTTTTGTGTGGGAATTTTTGCAGATACTTATGTTCTTGTCTTTTTTACCATTTACTATAAGGGATTTATGTATGACTTAAAATTGATTTCTGGTTGGAAGGATAAAGTTAATCTTTTTTACATACTTCTGACGGAACAAAAGGAAGAAATCTTGTAATTCATGTACTTTCGTTAATTATAATAATATGTGCATTATTATACTACTTCTTTAATGAATTTTCTGGCCTATTTGATATAAAGGCCAGAAGAATAATTTTTATTTATATACCATATATGATAGATGCATTGAATATATTTAAAGAATTAAAAGGCAAGATGAAAAAACAAGTATGATCTTTTTTACAATTTCAGATTACGGGGTTGATCAATTTCAATTAGTTCGGCTGATTAAACACACCTTGTTGACAAAATGCAAACATAGATCTGGGAATTTATCCTGGTTCTGTGTCTATGATAAAGCGTTACAATCTCTTTTCTTTCCTTTGAATTTTCTATTGCGATTTCTGATTGTAACACCATTATAGGAACTTGCTTCATATGCACCTGATTGATAGAGGTGTAGGTTCCTAAATGGAACAACAGCCAACGACTATTGATTTTAGTCATCAGCTGTTGTTCTTCGTATTCCCTTTTGGTATACTTAATACATATTTTGATTAATTAGAACTTGCAATCTTCGCTAAATAATCATCAATATACAACCTTATACTTATTGGTTTATCATCAGCATTTGATTCTCCTTGAATCTGATTGATAACAAAACCTAATTTGCCTGAATAAAAATCCAATCGGTGCTTGTAGCAGTCGGCTGTAATAAAAGCCAATCCACTTGACTCACGTATTTTCATCGCATTATAAATTGCATATTGTATTAAAAGTGAAGCGTATCCTTGATGTTGATATTCGGAAGATATTGCTAATCTGGCAATTTTCAAAGCCGGTATCGTGGTATAAGTAAAACCATAGCTTTCTTTTTCATCAAGTTCTAAAGGGATACAATCGTTACATAAAGAAATAAAACCTATAAGAATATCTTTAGTTTCAGATAATAGCAAATGGGTCGTATTTAAATTTTTTGATTGTTCAATTAATGCTTCATTTTTCAAAAAAGCTTCTATATCTTTATTATGTGATTTAATTCGTTTTCGGTCTTTTTTATTAAAACCTAAACTCGATAAAAAGTCATTACTTTCTTGACATGTAAAAGAATCGAGAAGTGTAGAATAGTCCTCATTTAACTTATCGAAACAAGTTTTAATCATAATTACTTCTTCTCAAAAAGTTCCAAAATTTTCTTCGCACCTAATTTAGCCGCTTCATTAGGCTTTTGTTCCATTTGTTTTAAAATGGATTTTGCTTGTTCCCCTCTAATAATAGGAGTAGCTGCAATTTGTGTTGCCATATGTATTCTCCTTTGTACGTCTTTCTCGTTTGTTGTTTTAATTTCTACACTTCTCTTTTTCATTATAGCATCTCCATTTTTTGTTTGCAACATTATACAACAATGAACTTGCAAAATATGTAGAAACATAATCTTTAATAGAATAAATATATCGGGAAAAAATATGTATAAAAACTAAAAAACGACTTAATTTAGTTATTAAAGCATTATTATCAACAAATAATTATAATACAAATGTAAACACCTTAGCACCTCACCGCCTAATATAGTATACCTTAACAAAATGCTAAACCCATTAGCTTAAAGAAAAAATCCCGTTACCGTATCCCATATTTTTACAAACACATTTACAATTCTCTGCCACAGCCCGACATTCTGCGGAACCGGTTCGATATCAACCGCGTTTGTATTCACATCTTCTTCGCTGATCTCCTCTGTGCGCAGAATAATCTGAATGCTGGCCGGAGACGGATTCTTATCCGAGGTAAAGGAAATCATCGATTGAGACGGGTCAATTTCCAGCAGATTCGTGTCATCCTCGATCTTATCCAGTTCATCCTTTACACTGGCTCTCAAGTCCTCGTTGGCATCCTTTAATTTGTCGCTGGTGCCCTTGGTATCCGCAGCCTTTTCCAGAATATCAATCAGGCCGTCAAGTGTCTGCTTTGTACCGTTTTCCACCGCGCTCCGGTTGACTTTTGCTGTATTCTGCACACTTCTTAAAAGCGCGATCACCTGGCTCGTGCCGGAACTCATCTGATCGAGGGAGGCGGCCATGTCATCAAGCATCAGGTCAAAACCGGCTTTATCTTCATTGACGGTCCTGTTTAAATCATTGACATCGCCGATCAAGGTCTCGATCCGGCCCATGATGGAGCTGATCTCCCCAGCCGCGTCCTGGCTGCTCTCAAGGCCGTCATCCAGGCGGATTCCAGACAGTGTGCGCTCCAGATCGCTCACCATGCCCTGAAGACCGTTAACCACAGGGAGAAGCGCCTTGGCCGCTGCCGCCAGCTTCGAAAGGCTGGCCGCGTCTCCCAGGCCGTTTCCGTTAATCGCATCCAGCTGGCTGCGCAGGCGGTCCACGGCATCGGAGCCGACAACGGACTCCATGTCATCCAGAATTCCGTACGTCTCCTCCAGCAAATCGCTCAGCGTCTCCTGCTGCTCCGCCAGATCTTCCTCATCCAGTTCTGCAGGGATGCCTCCGGCTGTCTGTATGATATTCTGAAGCACTTCATTGATTTGTTCCAGCTGATCGTCTACAATCTGCAGATGATCCAGAATCTCGTCCCTGTTGGAATTATTCAAATCATCCCGCAAATCCCCCAGAGAGTCCTCCAGATCACTGAGCTTTCCTGCCAGATCAAAGAAGTCATTGCCGGAGCTTCTCAGAGTTTTCACGATGGCGTTGATTCTCGTGTTGATTTCATCCAGGGACTGCTTATTCGTATTGATATCCGGAGCCAGCTGGCTGATTTTTTCATTGACAGCTTCCAGACTGTCCAGGCTGTTATCCGCGTTGGCTATGATTTCGTCCTTCGACGCGTCCAGCCCCGCTCTCGCCTTCTGCAAATCCTCCAGACCCGCCTGTGCCACATTCATGCCGCCGCTGATCCGGTCCAGGGTATCCAGAATTTCATTCATACCATCCAGCAGCTTATCCGTGGAATCCCCTACCGTGTCCTTTACCTCTTTGATATCGGTAATCTCGCTCATCTGGTCCAGCGTTCCGGGAATCATCATCATGATCAGGCCCATGGACTCGAAATTCGTCGTGCTGATCCCGATGTGAAAGGTCTTCTCTTCCCCTGGGACAGCGGCAAAAATCACAACCTTATACGTACCTAATGCCTGTGTCTGAGAGCCTGGCGCCTCCACAGCGTTTACATCTTCCATATTAACCATGGTCGCCACCTGAAGAAGCATGTTGTTACGGTAGTACTCCTTTGCATTCTCATTGGGAATGCAGTGTACATCCATTTCCACCAGTCCATTGGCATGGACCAGGTCCTTTGCTTCCTTTGGAATACCATTTAGTTTATAGGACACGTCAAAATTCCATGGGAGAATCACCTCGTCGTTGTTCAGCTGGCACTCGTAGTAAAACCGTTCCTTTGAGTCCTCCGGCAGCTGCCAGGTGACTCCGCCCCCGCTGATCACCGGTTCCGCGTAATTGGACATATTCGTTACATCTGTATAATTTCCATAATCCGTAAATGTTCGAAGGCCGTTTAAGGAAACTCCCTTCACTACACTGCTGTCCACCTGATTTCCGTAATAATCCAGGTTCACATACAGCGCCTCATCCGTGGCAACCGCGGGCGGTCCCGCAAGAGCGCTGCCCGCCATGGACATGCCGAGCATCGAGCTGATCAATGCGGCGGCGGTAATTTTATATCTGATTTTTCTTCTATTTCTCATTTTCCTTCACCTCATCCTCAATATTCTTTGACGGCTGCTCCGTTTCCATTTTCTTATCCTGCTTCACCGGTCCCATCTGCTCCGCTTCCATTTTCTTCTCTGGCTGCCCCTGCATCATCTGCACCGTTTTTTGCTTCATCTGTTCCTTCAATTCCCGTTTCTTCTGCTTCATCGCCTGGCGAGTTTCCTCTATCTTAATTTTCTTAGCTTCTTCCTTCATCAGCAGCGGATCCGCTAAGGTAAGGAGCACGGGCAGCAGAAACAGTACCATCAGGACGCTGATCAATGCCCCGCGTCCGATCAGATGACCCAGACCGCCAATAGCAGCCACCGAGGAGACGAAATATAGGCCGTACCCCGCAATCGTCAGAATCGTCCCCGATGTCAGTATGGAAAGGGCACTTCGCGATACTGTATGCTTGATCGCCCGCGCCTTTTCGGGATACGTTCTTCTCGCATCCATATAATTATTCGTCATCAGAATCGAGTAATCCACCGTAGCCCCCAGCTGCAGACAGCTGACGATAATATATCCCATATACAACATACTTTCTCCTGTAAAATACGGAACCGCCATGTTGAAGAAGACTGCCACCTCGATAGGAATCAGGACGACAATCGGGATTATCAGCGATTTAAATGATATCAGAACCACCAGCCCCACGCCGAGGATTGACAACAGGTTGACGAAATTGTAGTCCGCCGTAATAATTGATTTGATATCCTGCGTGGAAGGGATCACTCCCGTTATATAGGAGTCCTCCGGATAATAGCTCCGTACAATGGACGTGATCTCATTGGCACACTGGAAAGCAAAATCGCTCTCATCCGAGGTCTTTACATAGATCATAATTCGGCTGTAGTTATCTGTGTGCAGCAGGCTCGTTGCGCTCTTTGGAATGATTTTTTCCGGTATTCCCTCCGGAATGGTGCCCGCCAGGGAAGTCACCGATTTTACGTAATACAGATCGTCCAGCGCATCCGTCAAATCCTTCTCTTTCACCATGCTGGTGTTCGGCACCACGGCCAGAATCAGGTTGCTCTTGCCGAAGCGCCCGTTAATCTGCTGCTCGTCCTCATACACCTTCGTTCCGGGGCTGGACCCGAGAGCGCTGTTTCCAAACGTAAATGAATTCATATTCTGGGCTGTAAATGCAGGAACCACAAATAGAAGCACAACGCCCAGAACCACATACCGCACTCTGTAGACCACCTGTCCCAGACCATGGAAGGAAGGCATAAAGGACTTATGCTCCGTCCGTTTAATCCGGTCTCCCCAGCGAAGCAGGAGCGACGGCATCAGAAACAGCACGGTAATCAGACTGACCACAATTCCCTTCGCCAGAACGAAGCCCAGGTCTTTACCGATACTGAAACGCATCAGCATCAGTACGACGAACCCGATAATGGTGGTGGCGCCGCTTGCAAGAATAGAGGGCAGTGACTTATGTATTGCGTTGGTAATGGCGGTAACGGGATCATTTCCTTTGGCCCGCTCCTTCGTAAACATATCGAGCAGGAACACCGAGTAATCCATGGCAACGGCCAGCTGCAGAATCGAGGCCACGCTGAAGGTCAGAAATGATATGGTCCCCAGAATCAGATTCGTTCCCATATTGATAATAATGGCAATTCCCATGACCATCAAAAACATGACCGGCTCAAACCACGAAGTGGTCGTGAGGCATAAAATAACCGCGATCATCACCACACCGAGAGCCATGGCAATGCTGATTTCCCGCATCAGCGTCTCATTTAAAGACTTATTCTGTACTGCGGAGCCCATGAAATAGCCCTTATCTCCTGTGAGGGTCTGCATCTCATTGATGGCAGATTTCGTCAAACTGCTGGAATCGCCTTCCTCAAAAATGATATCCATCACCGCATAGCCGTCTTTATAGTAATCCTGGATATCGTCGTAGTTAATAAAGATATTGGCGTTGTACACATCTGTCGTCGTATCCGCCCACATAACCATGTCCACGCCGTCAATCTCCGCAATCCGGTCCTTATAGGCCTTGGCTTCATACAGCGTCACCGGCCCCACCATCACCCGGGCGGTTCCCGGATAGCCGAACTCCTCTTCCATCCGGTTTAAGCCTTCCTTGGCAGGCGCCCAGTCAGGCAGGTATTCGCTCAAATCGTAATTCACATGCACAAAACAGGCAGATATCACCGAAAGAATCACCGCAATGGCAAAAATTTTCTCGATCCATCTGCCTTTCTGTACAATTACATCAACCATACTAAAACGCTTTTTCTGTTTTTTCTCTCTTATTTTTCTCGTCTTCACAGCCATCACCCTTTTCAAATCTTTACGATCTTAACAATAATACCATTTTGCCTTTTTGTAATTATACAATTTATTTAAGTTGGATGGTTTTTAGACAAAAACAGAAATATGTCTAAAAATAGGTAAACCGGTCGTACAAATGCTCAAAAGCCTCTTGACTCTATCACAATGTCATGGTTTAAGATCAGGATAACAAGAGAAACAGAATCACGAAAAGCGAGGTGTACTATGAAACAAATCATTGAACTGAAACACCACTCCCACGACTATGAGTGCATGTGGAATGGAATTGAAGATCTCTATATAAACGAAACAGGAGAATCTCTCCCGGATGGATTTTTCTTTCTGCTCTCCGGCTTTGGCTCCTTCTGCTACCGAAAAACAGACAAATCAGACTTGAAACGCATGGTAGCCCTCGGCGACGGCCGGACAAAACACATGTATGCATTTCTGGCACCGATCGCAGGGTTTACCTACGCACACCATTCCTACAGCACCTTTGAACGGGCGCTGAAAAAGGCGAAAGAGGAAATCGACGCAGGCCATCCCGTCGTATTGGGGGCTCTCGATATGTACTATCTCTCCTATTATCCAAAGCTTTACCATAAGGAGCACATTCCCTTTCATTACGTACTGATGACAGGATACGACGACGATCAGCGCCTCATCTGCCTCTATGACTGCGGCCGGACGCAGCTTCTCACCCTGGGATACGACGAACTGAAAAACAGTATGAACTGCAGTTATCCAGGATTAAGCAGTGAAAATACGATCTGTACGGTCAGAATGACGGAAAAAAGGAGCAGGAACCCGATTGCCTCCGAAGCTCTGGCGCTTCAAAAGGAGCATTTTCTGAATCCGCCCGCTTCCTTCCTGGGATACAAAGGTCTTGAAAAGATGATCCGCGAGCTTCCCGACTGGAAAAAACAGCTGACAAAAGAAGAGTATGACAAAATCCTGCTGAATATGGTCACATTTTTTGGTACCGTTCCCACAGTTCCCAATGCGCTGAAGGGAATCGCGGAGCCGGATGAAATACATTACCGGGGAACATTCGACAAAATGGCCCAAATGCTTGTCGAAATCGGAACGGATTGGTCGGAGGAAAGCGGAATGGATTGGTTGGCGGAAGGCGGTATGGTTCGGTCGGAGGAAGGCGGTATGGTACGGCCGGAGGAAGGCGGTATGGTGCGGCAGGCAGGCTGGGTTGAAGCAGCGGATTGTTTCCACAGATGTGCCGATTATATTGAGGAGATATCCACCATCATCATCCGTTATCTGAGTGGAAACGGTGATGAAACAGACCATTTTCCGTCCCTTTTCACCTCTCTGCTGGAACAGTTAAAGAAGGGTTACTCGCTGCTTTAAACCGGCTTTTGCCATGTCCTGTTCCTGATTAAATCCTAATTTCTTTTCATATCTGTATAGAAAAACGCCCGAACAAACTTACCGTTCGGGCGTTACAAATTATTTTTTGAAATTAAAAGAGTAAGCTTCCAATCTGGAACACAAGCACCGCGGCTCCCCATGCGGTCAATAGCTGAAACAGAACCATTCCCAGAGTCCATCTTGTAGAACCGGTCTCTTTTCGTATGGTTGCCACCGCAGCGATACACGGAGAATACAGCAGGCAGAAAATCATCAGCGCATAAGCATTGACCCCGTTAAAGCCAATAGAAGACAGAACTCCAGACAGCTGGTTCATGCCTCCGGCCGAATTAATATTTCCAATTCCAAACAGAACGGAGAAGCTGGATACCACGACCTCCTTCGCCGACAGACCGGATATCAGCGCCACCGCGATTCTCCAGTCCCCAAGGCCTGCAGGATTCAGAACCGGCACCAGAACCCGCCCGATCATAGCGGCAAAGCTATTGGAAACATCCTCCACAAATCCGGACGGTCCGCTGTTCAACACAAACCACAGGACAATGGAAGCCAGGAATATGGTGGTCCCCGCCTTGCTCAAGTAATCCTTTACCTTATCCCACACATAGATGGACACCGTGCGCATATTCGGCGTCTTATACTCGGGAAGCTCAATCAACAGGGTATCCTCTTCCCCGCCCTTTGACATCCGGTGCGTCACATGGGCTACCGCTATGGCTACGACGAGTCCGATCAGATACAGGGAATAAGCCACGATCAGCGCATGCCGCGGGAAAAACATCTCCGCAAACAGAACGTAAATGGGCAGTCTGGCCGAACACGACATAAACGGTGTGATCAGAATGGTTCTTCTTCTGTCCTTTTCACTCGGCAGAGCCCTGGCCGCCATGACGGCAGGCACGGTGCATCCAAAGCCTAACAGCATGGGTAAAAATGCCTTGCCGGAAAGCCCTACCCGCCCCATTGTCTCATTCATGACATAGGCAACTCTGGCCATATAACCGCTGTCCTCCAGAAAGGCCAGCGCCAGAAACAGGATAAAGATATTCGGCAAAAATGTCAGAATTCCGCCAACACCGGCCACAATACCATCCACAACCAGGGACGTAATCCATTCCGAAGCATGAATATTCTGAAGGAAATACAGCGTACTGCCCGAGAGCCAGTCGAGACCGACTTCAAAAAATCCCTTTAAGAAATCACCGACCGTGAACGTCAGAAAGAATACCATTGCCATGATCCCTAAGAAAATAGGAATTCCCCATATTGGATGCGTTAAAAACTCGTCAATCTTATCGGTCGATGCGGCCTTTGATTCCTTGTTGACCAGACACTCCTTTATAATCTCTTCTATGTAATCGTATTTCTGATTGATAATCTCTTTCTCGTAATTATGATCAATGATGTTATTTAAATCTACCGGATGATCATTCCATACGGTCTCATCGTATTCCATAAACTTGATGGCATGCCACCGTAAATTGTCCATCTCCCCATAGTGGGCCTTAAGCACCGTCTCCACCTTGGAAATCTTGTTTTCGATCCGGGGGGTATACTTGACTACCGTGCCCTGAGGACCTTCCTCGTAGTGGTGAACCACGGCGTGCATCAGCACATCCAGGCCGGTACGCTTTCTGGCCGATACCGGTACAACAGGAATGGAACCCAGCATCTCAGGAAGGCGGTGCAGATCGATTTCCATCCCGCGATCCTCCACGATATCCATCATATTCAAAGCGAGGATTACCGGTTTCTTCAGTTCCAGAAGCTGAAGGGTCAGATAAAGATTTCGTTCCAGTGAAGAGGCATCCACTACATTGATGATGACGTCGACTTCCCCATCCTCGATGCATTTTCTTGTGACTTTCTCCTCGATGGTATAGGAAGTCAGGCTATAGATTCCTGGTGTATCAATGACACGGATCGGCCGTCCTTTATAGCTGGTTTCACCTTCCACCCGCTCCACCGTAACTCCGGGCCAGTTTGCCACCTTTAATTTTGCTCCTGTGAAGGCGTTGAACAGCGTTGTCTTACCACAGTTCGGATTTCCGACGAAGCCTACGTTAATCACCCTATTCTCATCACTCATGGTCTGCGGCCTCCCTGATCTCAATTCCCTCTGATATTCTGCGCCCTAACGCCAGACGGGTACCCCTTACCTTTATAATCACGGTCCCACTGCCTTTTTTATTCATCAGGGTTACCGGCGTCATCTCGTTGACGCCGAGAGCCTCCAGCCGCCTCGTAATCGTGTCATCCACCATTACGCTGTAGACAATATATGTCTTACCTATTTCGCCTTCGTGCAATTTCATTCTGTTCTCCTCCGGACTGCCGTTTCAAATGTATTTCCCCTATTTTATAAAACGGAAAACCCAGGCCTCACAATCGCAAGCCTGGGCACCTCATATATTCCGGCGTCCATAGAAATTCTACACTTATTGAGAATTATTGTCAATATCAAATGCTACTGACTTTCTATGTTTTACGGATAGTTTTCTGGTTTTATTTACTCGTCCAGTTCCTGGAGCATCTTTTTCACTTCCACCATACGGTCACGCAGCCTTGCGGCCTCCTCGAAGTTCAGCTCTGCCGCCGCCTGATGCATCTTCTTCGTCAGCTCCTTCGCCAGTTTCTCCAGTTCCTTTTGGTCCATGGATTCCGGATCCTTTTCAAAGGACTTCTTGTCCTCAATCGCCGCCTTCGAGATAGCGATTAAATCACGGACTGACTTCTTGATGGTCGTCGGCGTGATGCCGTGTTCTTCGTTGTACTGCTGCTGAATCGCGCGCCTTCGGTTCGTTTCTTCGATCGCCACCCGCATGGAATCCGTGATAGAATCCGCGTACATGATTACGTGGCCCTCAGAGTTACGCGCCGCACGCCCGACCGTCTGGATCAGAGACGTCTCCGAACGGAGGAAGCCCTCTTTATCCGCATCGAGAATCGCTACCAGCGTAATCTCCGGAATATCGAGTCCCTCACGCAGCAGGTTGATTCCGACGAGTACATCGAATACATCGAGACGCATATCACGGATAATCTCCGAACGCTCCAGCGTATCAATATCGGAGTGAAGATACTTCACCCGGATTCCGATCTCTCTCATGTAATCCGTCAGGTCCTCGGCCATACGTTTTGTCAGCGTTGTGATCAGAATCTTGTGCTTATTCGCAACCTCCTTGTTGACCTCCGAGACGAGATCATCGATCTGCCCTTCCACTGGACGCACCTCGATCTCCGGATCCAAAAGTCCCGTAGGCCGGATAATCTGCTCCACCCGCAGCATCTCATGGTTCGCCTCATAGACAGAAGGCGTGGCCGACACAAACATCATCTGGTCGATCTTCGATTCAAATTCCTCAAAATTCAGTGGTCTGTTGTCCAGAGCGGAAGGCAGACGGAATCCATAGTTGACCAGGGTCGTTTTCCTGGACCGGTCTCCCGCGAACATACCGCGAATCTGAGGCAGGGTGATATGGGACTCATCCACAATGATCAGGAAATCATCGGGAAAATAGTCGATCAGTGTGCAGGGCGGCTCTCCCGCCCTGGATGCGGTTAAATGCCTGGAGTAGTTCTCTATACCGGAACAGAACCCGGTTTCCCGCATCATCTCCACATCAAAGTTCGTCCGCTCGGAAATCCTCTGCGCTTCCAGCAGCTTATCCTCGCTCTTAAAATAAGCCACCTGCTCCTTAAGCTCTGCGAGTATTGTCTGTGTAGCAAGCTCCATCTTCTCCTTCGAAACTACGTAATGGGAAGCCGGGAAGATCGCAATGTGTCCCAGCTCCGTCTTTCCTTCGCCAGTAAGCGAATCGATCTCCGTTATCCGCTCCACCTCGTCCCCGAAGAACTCCACCCGGTAAGCGTCTCCGCCCGAGTAAGCCGGATAAATCTCCAGCACATCGCCTCTTACGCGGAAACTGCCTCGCTTAAAATCCATATCATTTCGTGTATACTGGATGTCGATAAGCTTGTGGATCACCTCGTCCCTGTCTTTTTCCATCCCAGGCCGCAGGGAAATTACCATCTCCTTATAATCGATGGGGCTGCCCAGACCATAAATACACGACACGGAGGCCACGATAATTACATCCTCCCGCTCAGACAACGCAGCCGTGGCGGAGTGACGCAGCTTGTCAATCTCGTCATTAATGGCAGAGTCCTTTTCAATGTATGTGTCCGTTGAAGGGACGTAGGCTTCCGGCTGGTAGTAGTCGTAGTAGGAGACAAAATACTCCACTGCATTCTCCGGGAAGAACTCCTTGAACTCGCTGTAAAGCTGGGCTGCGAGGGTTTTGTTGTGCGCTATGATGAGGGTCGGCTTCTGTAATTGCTGGATCACATTTGCCATGGTAAACGTCTTGCCAGACCCCGTAACCCCCAGTAAAGTCTCGAATTGATTACCTTCCCTGAAGCCTTTTACCAGGGCTTCGATGGCCTGCGGCTGGTCGCCGGTGGGCTGATATTCACTGTGTAATTTGAACTCCATATTGTGTTTTTACCTCCTTGGTGACCCTGAAAAAAGTACGTCTATTAGGCAGAAATTCGTAATCTGAACCATTTTCGCCCTGCCTAATAGACGAACTTTTGCTATTTTACGAATGAAAGTCACTAAAACCTGTTTTTTGAAACGCCGCAACACTATATAAAACCTAGTGGAATTAGTATTCCTAAAGGTCACTAAAAATTATAACATGGACAGTTCAAAAAGTATAGCCACAAGATGGAACATTTGTTCTTTTTCTTGTGGCTATATTTTTCCATTTTCTATTCACTTTATATAAGGTAATCTTCCGCCGAAATCATCACATCAATGTTTTCAGTGGCAAGTTCCATCTCCTCATCCGGATCTGGTAAAACCTCATCTATAAACGGCTGGAGTTCATCTACACAATCGGCAATAATACCCCGGTTATCCCCATATACATCCATCGTTATCAACTCTTTGGCATGGCCCATCAGTTTCGATACCGCCTTGGGATTAAAGTCATTCTTCAGTAGTATGGTGCAAAACGTGCTTCGCAAATCATGCCAGCGAATATCCGGAAGGCTATTTTCCTGTAAAAGCTGTTTATAATACTTCCAATGAAAATCTTTGCTCCGCGGCTTACCATAATTGGAACAGCAGACATACCCCGAATCCAGAAACTGCTTTCCTCTGCGGCTCCTGTTCCTCTCATAAATTTTGCGCTGTTCCAATATAGCCTCAAACACATAGTCCGGTATGGGTAAGTCACGGTAGCTGGAGGGCGTTTTCAGCCGTACCTCCTGCTTGGTAAAGGTATTCGGCGCAAAGTCTTCTTTTTTCGTGTCGATTACCTTTCCCAGTTGGCGCTGCACCTTCAATGTCCGGTTAATATAATCTATGTCAGAATACTTCACTCCATTGATTTCCCGCCGCCGAAGCCCCATCAGAACATTGAACAGCACCTGCATATGGATCGGAGTATTCCGGCTGGCCTCTAAAAGCACAAGAATCTGCTCCATATTCAGAGTTTTCTGTGTATCAATATTTCTGGTATGATACTGTTTCTTTGCTACTTTCTTAGGAAGGTTAATTCCAATCGCCGGATTGTCTGCTATGACCTTCTTTTCCACCGCGTACCGTATTGAAACATTCATAACAGTTTTTACCAGCCTTGCAACGGATACAGAATATTCCGCCCTTTCATTGTAAAACTTCTGGATGTCTCCCCGGTTAATATCCACCATCTTTCGACTTCCAAGAGCGGGAATTACATGATTGTAAACAATATTCCGATATGTATCATAGGTCTCATTGCTGTTCACACGATGCTTTATATCTTCTTCCACCCAGAACTCCATGAACTCCTTTACTCTCACATTGGCATACACCACATATTTTCCGGCATAGAGTTCGCCCAGTGTAATATCCCTGGCGACATTGGCATCCTTCTCGGTCAAAAATCCGGCTTTTTGCTGGGAACGCTCCGAACCATCCATGTATTTTAAAATGACCCGGTAACCATACTTGCCTTTAATGGGTATTACATTCTTCACTTCCCAGTCCACATACTGCTGCAGAGTCAAATCAAAATTCATGTCAAGCCACCTCGTCTGTTTCCACCGGCACAAATGCGTTATTCATAAATGCCAGGATATGTTCATTCTCGTCCATAACATCGCAATAATATTCAAATGTCGTGTGAACAGAACTATGTCCCAGCAGGGCTGATATCTTAACTAATGGCACTTCCATCTCAATCAGGACAGTGGCGTACATATGCCTCAATCCGTGAACTGTTATATGTGGCAGGCTGTTGCGGCTGCATAGCTTTGTCAAAGCGTTGTTCAAGGCTGTCATGCTGTGCAGTTTGCCATTTTCCTGACAGCTGATATAGTCCTTGTCTGAATACTGGCTGCCCAGCTTAAGCTTATTCCGTTCCACCAGATATCTCCGTTTTTTTAGTTCTTCCATCACAATTCCCGGCACACGCAGAGTACGAAAGCTGTTGGGTGTCTTTGGTTCCCGTTCCACCAGCCCATATTCATCTATCTTACTGCCACTGCCCTTTTTTATCTTAGGATCAGAGGCTATCTGTCGGTTGATATAGACTGTATTCTTCTCAAAGTCAAAATCACTAAATTTCAAACCCATAATTTCACCCTTGCGCAGACCACAGAACAACCCCAGTAGAATCTCCAAATACCAGTTACTCTTGGAAGCTGCTTTAAGAAGTCGTTTCACTCGTTCCTTACTCAGAACAATAATCTTCGGCTTTTCCCGTTTGTAAGGCTTTGTGGCGGTAACCGGATTAGTTTTGATATATCCGGTAATCACTGCCTCTTTTAGAGCCAGGTTCAAAATCTCTCTGCCTTTATTGCCTGCGGAGGCGCTTATCTTTGCAACCTGTACAAGCAACGTATCCAGATAATCCGCATTAACATATTTGAGTTTGATGTCATATTCCAAATTAGGAAGAATCAAATTATAAATTGCATAAGCCCCCACCATTCTGGTAGTTGATTCCACTCTTTGAGAAAAAACATCCTCAAACCAGTAAATCAGATAATCCTTCAGCATGACCTCCGTATTTACCTGATGTGCAAGTTGATAAGCCCTGAACGCTTTCTTAAATTCCGCTTCGCATTTGTCATAGCTCTTATCCGCTTCATTGCTGGTAGCAAATCCACCTTTCTTTCCATATTTAACTGAGCCGTCCTCTTGAAGCGTCTTAGTGCGATGATACCATGAGTTTCATTCAAAAAAAGATTTACTTTTCTGTGTACTCTCTTTTTTCAACTGTTTCACCTGCCTTAATCAATTTTATCCAGCCAGTTGTCGAAAGATTGTTTGGGCACCCTGAAAAGCTTTCCAATCTTAATAACCCGAAAAGGCTCCTGCTTTTGATATGCCTCATCTAAAAAGGCATATGCCTTGCTTCTGCCAATTCCTAATAACTTCTGAATATCTTCTACGTCATATACTTTTTTGTCGTTCAATAGAGTCTCTATTTCGGTCACCTCCTTTGCAGAAGCGACCTTACGCCTATATCATAGCGTCCGGATCGCTCTCCGTCCACGATGCCGATTTGTAATCGCTTCCCATCCGCATCATTGACAAAATAAAATTTGTGGTTCTCACTGATTTCTTCTGCAATAAATAGCATGATTTAGATACAGGCCAATACTCCAAAGCAAAATTCTTTGAAGTATTAGCCTGTATCTAAAAAGACAGCTGCACGATTGAAAGTTGATTCGTAATCACATTATGAACTGTCTCGTACAGCTGCCTTTATTCTTATTTAAATAATTTCGTCATATTTGCCACGCTCCCCTGACGATAGGGATATTATCAGTCGCCCTTGGCAGGGCTGTCATAACTCCGCAGCGCCATTTTTCTCGTACGCCACAGGGTTCTCCCCTAGTCTTTAGGGAGCCGTGAGGAAGTATCTTTAAGCCCCCGTGCTGTCATCGCGTCCGGTGTACCATTCTGGATTATAAAGCATACGTTGATCGCTCAAACATCTTATCCTATCACCTCCTTGAAGCTGTCTGTCCTGGCGGCGCGCCTTATATCGCTATTGCACGGGTTATGTACCGATAATACCGTTTATTCAGCTGTCAAGGTTCGTGAAAGGATGAGGAAATACGTCCTTCTAATAGCCGTGACATTTTTTCCGGTTTTGTTGCATCTGTCAGCGATAATTTTTCAAAATAACGGCCTTATTCGCCAATGCCTTATTCACAGACCGCATAATCTGACTTCTATGAACGCCCTCTCTTTCTGCAATCTCTGCATAACTCATACCATGAAAATAATAAGCATGGATACGCCGTGCCTGTTTTTCTGAAAGCTGTGAAATGGCTATGCTTATCTGTTCCATCAACTCCTGCTGTTCACAAATGTCCTGCGGCGTAAGGGCCTGATAAAAAGTATCATGCTCTATCCCATCGTTACGATCAAGGGAGTAGTAAGCCTTATGCCGGAACTTCCGGCGCTGGTAGGCATTCTCCTTTCTCTCTGCCTCTTGCATGGTATCCATTACCTCATCAGGCACTTCAATGATATAGTCTGTGTTGTAGTAATCGGGATAGTAAGCCCGTAAATTAATTTTTTTCATATATTTCCTCCGTTTCGGTTGTGAATTGATAAGTGACCGAAACGAAGAATGGCGGCGAACGGCAGCTCACAAAGCTGCCATAGCGCAAAAAAAGACGACTTCCCCTGCGCCAAAGCGCAAAATCAGCCGTCTTTCTGGTTACATTAGGAAGTCCATTGAAGAATCGGGCAGGTGGCGGATCTGTCTTTTGACGAGGCATTCTGCCACTTATCCATTTACCGGAACGTGTCCTGTTCTTCTTTGTCTTGAAAGCCGTGTGTCGTGGAGCTGTCAGGCACGGAAATATCCTAATACTATGACAAATTCTGTCCATAGCATGACTCCTTACCCGTGCCAAAGCACGGACGGCACACCGGCGGCATCAACCTCCTTTGAAAAAACGATTTATTTTAAGCAACAGCGGTCAATTACCGCCGTGCCGATGATAGTTTTATATTCAGTTGTAGGGAATTAAGGCTCTGATGACTGCTTAGATTTACAAACTCATCAGTCAGTGCAGCCATGGGAAAATTGTAAAAAAGCAAAAAGAGATAAATACCGAGATAATGCGAGAGGAAGGAAAGGAAAATGCTAGAAAAATGATAGGAAAATCAGCTTTTTCAGCCAAAAAAGACAACACCAAAATGATGTTGTCATAAAGTGAATGATTGTTTTATTGTTCGGGAGATAATGGCGGCGTGATCTGTGCTGTATTAGGATGGATATATAAAATGGAAAGGTTGTTTTTCAGAGCATAGTTTACAGTCTGACCCGTACCGGAACGGACGCTGCGGTTCTGATCGTAAACAGCCACCAGGTACCGTGAATGATCAACCATGTAGTAATTCCGCTTTTTATAAGCATCTGACTGTTCTTGTTGGCAAATGTACCGCACATTGTTACTGGCTACTTTAATGCGCTCCATACGTTTCCTGCTCTTATCGTCCCACTGCCGGTCATAGCCTGGAAAAGGGAGGGCGCAGAACAATTCTATATCAGCAAACTGCGGCTGTTGTTTCATAGCAGTGAGGGCTTCGCCCGCCCACATATCGACTCCCAGCGCACCACCTACATAAAACCGGCGAATACCCTGGGCATACATGGCAGTAAGAACAACCAGCAGGTTGCGTTTTATTTTCTTACATAGAGAATAATCTTCTTTGTATTTGAATTTGAACCGAGTAGGGCGATACCCTGTAATCGTGCAGGCAAAATTTTTCAAAAAGCCTCCTCCTTATGGTGTATTTAGTCTATTTGCTTATTCATGTCATTATATTATAGTCGACTTGCACATACAATACAAGTATGCGTATGGAAAAGGCAGGTGATACTATGACAGTGAATTATAAGCAAATTGGGGAGCGCATCCGGCAGGCCCGATTAGAAAAAGGCTTAACGCAGGAACAAGTAGCGGAGCAACTGGATGTGGGCGTTACCCATATCAGCCACATTGAAACCGGCAATACCATCCCCAGCATGAAATTATTCATCGGCATTGTCGATTTGCTGGGAGTATCTGCGGACAGTCTGCTATGCGATAATCTTGCAAAGGCCAAGGTAGCCTTTACCGGAGAACTGGCAAAAGTCACTGATGATTGCAGTGAGGAAGAAATCCGTATTATTGCTGATATGGCCAAACAATTAAAGACTTCGCTCCGTACCCGGAGACAGCGATAAAGCCGACAGTCTGATTGCTGCCGGCTTTTATGTTATCAGGAAAGGGTTAGAAAAGTGATAGCTTTTTCATAGGAAAATTATAGAAATACTTTATAACAGCAAAAAGGCCAGCGTCCCGCTAACTGGGTGCTGACCTTTAGAGGTATGTAGATTATTCTACTTAACAGGATTGGGGTTAAAACGATACCCAATGCCCCAAACCGTTTCAATCTGGGCAATTTCCCTGAGGAAATTCAATTTTTTTCGTAAACTTTGGACATGGAAGCGAATAGTCTTTTCCGTGTCTAGAATTACATTTTCACCCCAGATACGGGAATAGATTTGCTCATGGCTAAATACCTGACGTTGGTGTTGAATCAAGAAATACAGAATATCAAATTCCTTACGACTTAGTTCAATAGGTGTCCCATCAAAGGTAACACATCGATATTGTGGATCAATGATAAGGCTCCCACCCACGGAAAGCGCATAAGGTTTTTTCAAGTCTCCTCCTAACTGTGTATAACGGCGAATCAGGGCATCTGCTACTATATGACACTCTTTTAAATCCAGCGGCTTAGCCATAAAACAATCTGCGCCATTTTCCAAAGCCAAAGCCTTTGTTTCCAAACTATTACATTGCGATACAGCTAAAATTGGGACAATATGGTGCTGCCTGAATGTCCGTAGAACAGACAGACCATCTATTTCTGTTAAATCTAAAGACAGGATAATCAGGCAGTAATGTCTCCGAAAGAGAGAGTCCAATGCATCCTTTGCAGAGAGCAGATACTCTACGTCGGTTGTATTATTTTGAAGGCAGTCAGTTAATGCTCGACTTATATTCATATCATCTTCTATTAACAGTATCCTCTTATTCACACATAATACCTCCTCCCTTATTCAATCGGAAATATATACTAATAATAACGTTCCCGGAAAAGGCACAGCAGGGGCATAACACCAAAGGCCAGATTCTGTCGCAGTAATTCATATCTTATTTATGGATTTACACATTGCTATATTTGCAGGCATGAACTAACGCCAACTAAGCCCCCTCTTTGCGCCAGCCGCCATGTTGGGCTTCAAGCCTTTGGCCAACATTCCCTGAAACATTTTGTCCACCGTTTCCTGTTCTTAATTTCTCAAAACTGATCTTCGGATTTTCTAAATTTCAAATTAGGTACATGAAAATTCTGCTCCCATAGTAACATTTTTTATTACCGTCTGATATCTGAATATTTTTGTAAATCAATGAGACAGATTTTCCACACCTAACACAACTTTTTCTCCATTGAGCGCCCATTCTTTTGTTATCCCATTTAGTCTTCCATATTGAATGGTGTCTGCCAAAACCTCACTTTTAATTTTTGTTTCATTAGCCATTAGTATAGACATGATCCGTTCATTATCTTGAATGTAAACAGCAATATGATCAGTCACATCAAAATCGGCTTCTTTTCTCATAGTCTGTATTTTACTAACCAATTCACGAACAAATCCCTCTTCAATAAGCTCCGGTGTTAAACAGGTGTCCAGTACAATCGTAATGTTGTTATCTCCGGTAGCGACGAATCCCTCCTTTTGAGCCATATCAATCAACAAATCATCTTTTGTAAGCGCTACTTTTTGCCCGTCAAAATCAAACGCAAGAACACCCGTTTCGTTTAATTCACTCATAGCAGCATTTCCATCTACTTCCGCAAGAGCCTTTTTAATGTTGCCAAGATATTTTCCGTATTTCGGTCCTACAGTCTTTAATTGAGGCTTAAACGTGTAAGTGATAAACTCCTGTACGTTATCTGTAAATACCACATGCTTTACATTTAGTTCATCCTCAATAATTTCCTGATAAAATTTCGGGAGCTGATCCGCTTTTATAATCATACGGTTCACAGGTTGCCGGTTCTTAATGCCTGCTGTATTTCTTGCCGCACGCCCCAGTACCACAATCTTTAACACCTCATTCATTTTGGCTTCTAAATCCTTGTCAATCATTTCCACACAAGCCATCGGAAAATCGCAGAGGTGAACACTCTCCGGTGCAGTCTTATCTACATTTCGTACTAAATTTTGGTAGATATCCTCTGCCATAAATGGGAGCATAGGGGCAACTATTTTGCAAAGCGTTACCAAAGTAATATAAAGCGTCACGTAAGCGTTGACTTTATCCTGCTCCATTCCTTTAGACCAGAAACGGTTGCGGCTTCGTCTCACATACCAATTACTGAGATCGTCAACAAAATCTTGTAAGGTTCTGGCTGCCTCAGTTACTTTGTAGTTTTCAAGGTAGCTGTCCACTGATTGAACAACCGAATTTAATCTGGACAAAAGCCACTGATCCATCACAGAGAGTTTATCATAAGCTAATTCATATTTTGTGGGATCAAAATCATCAATATTCGCATACAACACAAAAAAAGCATAAGTATTCCAAAGAGTTCCCATGAATTTTCTTTGATATTCCAATACCGCTTTTTCATGGAAACGGTTTGGTAACCAGGGAGCACTATTAATATAAAAGTACCAGCGAATAGCGTCTGCTCCATAAGCTCCAAGGGCTTCAAAAGGATCGACAGCATTTCCCTTTGACTTGCTCATTTTCTGACCGTTTTCGTCCAATACATGCCCAATTACAATTACATTCTTAAATGGCGCCTGATTGAATATCAGAGTAGAAATCGCCAGGAGAGAGTAAAACCAGCCCCTTGTCTGATCTACGCCCTCACAGATAAAATCTGCTGGAAACTGAGTTTCAAAGGTTTCCTTATTTTCAAATGGATAATGATACTGGGCAAATGGCATGGAACCGGAATCGAACCAGCAGTCAATTACCTCCGGTACCCGGTGCATTGCTTTCCCGCATTTTGGACAGGTAATTGTTACATTGTCTACAAAAGGCCGGTGGAGTTCTATTTTCTCCGGGCAATCCGGTGACATGCGCTTTAATTCTTCAATTCCTCCAAGCGCCTGTTGATGGCCGCACTCACATTCCCAAATATTCAGCGGTGTTCCCCAATAACGGTTTCTGCTAATACCCCAATCCTGAACATTTTCCAACCAGTCTCCAAAGCGGCCTTTACCGATACTTTCAGGAACCCAGTTGATCGTATTATTGTTGCGGATCAAATCTTCTTTTACCGCCGACATATTGATAAACCATGACTCTCTGGCATAGTAGATTAAAGGGGTATCACAGCGCCAACAATGCGGGTAGCTATGTTTAAATACCGGAGCCGAGAAAAGTCGTCCATGCTTTTCCAAATCATTCAGGATAAGCGGATCAGCCTGCTTGCAGAATACACCAGACCACAGTGTGTCCTCCGTCATTTCTCCCTTTCCATCTACAAACTGTAAAAAGGGAAGATTATATTTTTTCCCTACTTTAGAATCGTCCTCACCAAAGGCCGGTGCAATATGCACCACGCCGGTGCCATCAGTCAAGGTAACATACCTATCACAAGTAACAAAAAATCCTTTTTTTCCTTGTCTATCCGCAACCTCTTTCGCACGGCTATACAATGGTTCATATTCTTTATATTCCAGTTCAGAACCTTTGCAACGTTCTAAAACCTCATATTTGCCAATCGGGGTAAGCACAGTTTCAACTAAAGCCTCTGCCATGTAATAGGTAAAACCATCTGCCGCTTTTACTTTTACATAAACTTCATCAGGATTTACACAAAGTGATATATTAGAAGGCAGTGTCCACGGAGTAGTTGTCCATGCCAGGAAATAGGAATTTTCTCCTACAACTTTAAAGCGTACAATGGCAGAACGTTCTTTTAAATTCTTATAGCCCTGAGCCACCTCATGGGAAGATAAAGGAGTACCACAGCGGGGGCAATAAGGAACAATTTTGAATCCCTTGTAAAGAAGCCCTCTTTCCCAAATCTTCTTTAGGGCCCACCATTCTGATTCGATAAAACTGTTATGGTAAGTCACATAAGGATGATCCATATCGGCCCAAAAACCAACTGTATCAGAGAAATCTTCCCACATTCTTTCATATTTCCAAACGCTTTCCTTGCAGTGGGAAATAAATGGTTTCACGCCGTATTTTTCAATTTGTTCTTTGCCGTCTAACCCCAGCATTTTTTCCACTTCCAGTTCCACAGGAAGGCCATGAGTGTCCCAGCCAGCTTTTCGTGGAACCATGTAACCTTTCATGGTTTTGTATCTGGGAATCATATCTTTAAAAACTCTGGCAAGTACATGGCCAATATGTGGTTTTCCATTTGCCGTAGGCGGACCATCATAGAATACATAAGGAGAAGCGGCTGTTCTGTTTTCAATACTTTTTTCAAAGATATGATTGTCTTTCCAAAATTGCCGGACTTTCTTCTCTCTATCTAAAAAATTAAGATCCGAAGATACTTTGTCATACATTGTTTTCGCCTCACTCTCTCTAAACCAGTAATGTTTTTTTAATGTGATTAATTATTCTCTCAGCTATTTCTCCGGCTAATGGCAATAGTGAGGAATAAATTCGTACTCCTTGATAGGAAAAAATAATAGTATCAATAATTTCTGCACAATCAACTTCTTTAAACTCTCCACGCTGTATTCCGTAAGACAGAAATTCCATCCACATATCTACGGAATACCGATATTGTTTCAAGAGCATATTATCCTCAGCCTTTGATTGATCCTCACCGTAAAATTCCAATATTGCCAAACTTAAAGAAGGCGCACTACCAGACATTTCATATTTGTATCGTTCTAGGATTTCATCAAGTATCTGGACAGCAGGATAACCTTTTTTCATTTTCTCTGAAAGTTCGTTGTCTTGTTCGCTCATAAGGCCATCGATAATTTCCAGAAAAATCTGATTGGTGCTATCATAATGACGATATAAGCCGCCTCTGCTTAACCCTGTTTCAATACAAATATCTTTCATGGTAACATTTTTAAAGCCTTTCCTCATAAACAAAGTGCAGGCTTTTTCTTTAATTAACTGTTTGGTTTCTTCACCTTTTTTTCCCATATCGTATCTCCATTTTCTGCGTCATGTGTGTCGCTAATAAAATTATAAGACACGCGTGTCGCTTTGTCAACAATAGTTTTACCTGCTAGCAAAGACACTTTCCCGGACAACAATACCGGCAAGCAATGCCCCTGGATAGCCACTCGGCTCCCAGACGCTGCTTGTTGGGGAGATCCCCAATCCCCTTTGAACACAGAATTTCATTCTGTGGCTGCGCGTTCGACGAATGCTTTTAGAACATGACCGGCTCATCGCTGACCATGCTCTTTTTCCCTTTCGGTATCTGCATCTTCTATCCCCATCAGCCGATCCACATTCGCCTTTACCGTCAAAATTTCCTGCATCTCCTGTCTGGCCTGCCGGTAATCTCCATAGGCTTTTTTCTTTTCCTCCAACAGCGCCGTGTACTCTGCCTACAATTCCTTTACCCTTGGCAGCTTCTCAAAGCCCAACTCATCAAAGGCTTTCTTAGCCGCCTTGTGGAGCAGAATATTCACTTCATGCTCCGCCAAAAATTTCTTAGAATAACCGGCTTTTCGATAAGCCGCATATACCTCACGGGTCTTAGAGTAGTTGATGATTTGTGTTCGCAGCATGGCAATCTCAGCCATTCGATTTTCAGCAGATTTTATCTGAGCAGCCAGGGCGTTATAACGTTCCGTTGCTGCCTGTGCTTTTTTCTCCAGCACTTCGTATTCCAGCAGTCCATGGTCTGAAAGGTAGTTCATGGTCTTTGCCATCTGCTTTAGATTGAATACCTTGGCCCATCGGGCATAACCGGCCCCTTTCCCGTCCTGTAGCTTTGCCTGAAAATCCACCAATAAATTGATACCTATCTTCTCCTGCTGCGCTGGTTTCCTTTTTTGCGTCATATGCATTTTATCTCCGGTTATGACAGCGGCCAGCGCCGTTTCTGAATACTCCTCGCCCAACGTGTCCATACGAGCGAACCGCTTTTGCCCCGGAGCCATCAGGGAAGTGACCTTGCCGGTCTTAACCTGAATACCAGCTTCCTGCAAAAGCAAAAACAAAGCTTCCAAACTTTCCGGTTTTTGCGCCAGTGCATTGTCTATAGCCATACGCAGCAGTTCCCGATGAGAGGGCTTCGCTTCATCGCCCAGCCACTTATTATAACTTTTTCCGTGGGGCTTCGGGTTCTCCACAATAGACAAACCATTTTCAACACAAATGGTGTCATTTAAGCAACGGACGGCCTTTGTACTTCCCCAGAAGTTACGGAACTTCCGGCCACAATCCAGCGTGACAGCGTTCCATATAATATGATTGTGAATATGAGATTTATCTATATGGGTACAGACAACAAAAGCGTTATTGCCCTTCGTAAATCGCTTCGCCAGTTCACAGCCGATCCGGTTCGCTTTCTCCGGGGTAATCTCACCCGGCGCAAAGGACTGCCGCAGCTGATAGGCAATTACATCGTCCGCCCCTCTTACCCGGCCTGTCTTGGCGATATACTCTCGCTTTGCCAGAAGAAACTCGGCATCGGCGGTGCGGCTGTCACATTCATAGCCGGTAATCAGCCTGCCGTTATCCGTCTTTTTCGGATTCTCTACATAGTCGATGATGTCAGAAATGGCACGGCTTACAGTCCGGCCTTTGCCGATATGGAGCGGCATGATGCGTGTTGTTGCCATGGAAAAACCTCCCTTCTGAATTGAAATTACGTTCAAAAACGGTTATACTATATAAAATACCACTCTAAGATTCGCCCCACATAAAAGGAGGCATTTATGATAGAACAACTGATTGCCGAAGCCACTGAATGTGACTTCAAAGCAGCATTAGAAACAAAGAAGCCAAAAAGCTGGCTTAAAAGTGTCAGTGCATCTGCCAACGGAATTGGTGGATCACTGATTTTTGGTGTGGAGGACAACCGTCAGATATGTGGTCTGGCAGACGTACAGGCAGACGCTGAAACCATCAGCCGACTAATTAAAGAGCGGATTACCCCCTTACCTCAGTTCGTACTGACACCGCTTCTGGAAGAAAACAAACATATCCTGGTTCTCTCTGTAGCTGCCGGACGCACCACCCCTTATTACTATAAAGCAGACGGCGTAAGGGAAGCCTATGTCCGTGTTGGAAATGAAAGTATTGCTGCCCCGGATCATGTAGTCAACGAACTGATTTTAAAAGGCACAAACCGCTCTTTTGACGCACTCGTAACGGATGCGAAAAAGACCGATTACAGCTTTACCTTATTAGAAGCTACCTATCTTGAACGCACCGGACTTCGCTTTGAACCAGCCGACTATGTTTCTTTCGGACTGGCTGATAAAGACGGATTCCTGACCAATGCAGGAAAACTTCTGGCTGACCAACACATCGTTTATAATTCAAGAGTATTTTGCACCCGTTGGAATGGTCTTGAAAAAGGCTCCATTTTTGACGATGCGTTAGATGATAAAGAGTTTGAAGGCAATCTTATTTATCTGTTGCAAAACGGCAGTGATTTTGTGCGCAATAACTCTAAAGTCCGCTTTGTAAAAGAAGCCCACTATCGGGTAGATAAGCCGGACTACAGCGACCGGGCAGTAACCGAAGCCCTGGTAAATGCCCTGATCCATCGTGACTACATCGTCCTGGGCAGCGAAATACACATTGATATGTATGATGACCGTCTGGAAATCCAGTCTCCCGGTGGAATGTTTGAGGGAAAACCGATTCAGGAATGTGACATCAATACAGTAAGCTCCGTGCGCCGCAATCCGGTGATTGCCGATCTGTTCCATCGTATGAAGTACATGGAACGCCGGGGAAGCGGACTAAAAAAGATCCTCAGTGAAACCGCAAAGCTACCGGGGTACACAGAGCAGCTAAAGCCGGAGTTTTTCTCTACACCATCGGACTTCCGGGTAGTTCTGAAAAACGTGAATTACAACTTGGATGGTGCTACCATCCAAGTTGCCATACAAGTCACCATACAAGATAAGCGCCAAAATGAATTGGTTGCCTTTTGTGCTGAAGCGAGAACAAGAGAAGAAATGCAGACTTTTATCGGCATTGCCAATCGTTCGCACTTCCGAAAAACATATCTAAATCCGCTTCTTGAAGCGGGAAGGCTTAAAATGACCATTCCCGATAAGCCAAACAGTAAAAATCAAAAATATGTGAAAGCGTAAAACAGAAGCACGAGGGCATCATTCGCTCCCGTGCTTCTGTTTTTTGCATATCCCCTATCGATAAATCCCATCCTAATCCAATATCGCAAGTCCTGCACCTTTCCTAATATACAGGCCGCCGCCATCGGCAATCCCACCGGGCTTACCAGAAAAGCGATCACCCAGAGAATCAGTCCATTTTTCGGTGAATAAGTCACAAGTACCGCAAGCCCCAGCAGTGCAATCACGGTACTGATAATGCCAAAGATGAAAGCAGAACAATACAGCAGTCCGCTGCAAATCCATACGAACAGGGTCAGTGCGACAATCACCGGCGCAGCTAAAATTTTCAGTAACAGTCTCATACTTCTTCCTCCTTCCGCTGTTTTTCCAGATAAGGCTGGCAGAGAGATTCCATAATCTTTTCATCTTCCTCTGTAGGCTCCCGCCGTCCTCTGGTCAGCTTGATTTCCTCGTAAATCCGATAATCATCCAGCAGCGCATCAAACAGGCTTTCCGGGGTCGGATACAGGGAAGTGTCATCACAGTAAGGTGCTTGTCCTGCCCACTGTAAACGGATATAGCCACGCCTGCTTTTTAGCACCTCAATCTCCCTGTCCATCTCCAAATACGCTCCAAAAATTTCAAACACTTTTTCAAACGTAAGCATCTATCTCATTCCTCCTTAGGAAACTTTTCTTTCTGTCGCCATTATGCCAGTGGCAGGAAAAAAAGGCAAGGATAGGGCGATACAAAAAAACAGGCGGAGGAAGACGCGGCTGAATGACCGTTTCTCCCTCCGCAAACAGGGCATATACCCCTTTTATGAAATGGCACTCAGCCGCACCAGTATCTCGTTCAGCCCTGCCCAAATGGTTTCCTGCTTTTGGAGGATATCCTCCATATCCGTTTCGTAAATACGCCCGGTTTCATGCACACGCTTTGTCAGCTGATTTAAGTTATTGCTGCTGTACCGCATAAGGGAAAGCAATTCCTTTAATTCCAGCCCAGCCTGACTACATAACCATCAATTGCCATTTTCCGCAGGTATGCCTCCCGATTGACCGTTCCCATCTGAGCCATCTTACTTTCAATCAATTCCAGTTCATGGGGGACACCCGGAAATTCAGCTGCACATCCCGCTTTCGTTTGGGGGCGCTCATCGCTCCGGTCCCCTCTTCTTTGCTGCCGGCGGCTTGGGTTCATCGTTGACTTTTCCCAGTTTCTTTCGCACGGAGGGTTTTCGCAGGGGCTTGTTGCGGTTTTCCTCTTGGGAAATCAGCGCATATACACCTTTGCGGCCCTCCAGCCCGGAAAAAGTCAGAGACGAAAACGGCAGCATGGGAAACAGTTTCTCCTGGTCTTTGCTGGATGCGCGGCCCAGAAAGTCCGGCGATATCTGCGCCATGAAGTGTGTCCCATTGGGGCTGTTAGGCCGTTTCGGCTCCTGCAGATGTTCCAGCAGCCGTACCGCTTCCCGGTGGATGTCCTCTTTAGTCAGCGGCTGGGTCAGCAGATAATCATGCCGTGACTGGGAAATGAACAAATCCAGCAGACCGGGATGCGCCCTGTCTACCACAAACTCTCTATTGCGATCCTTGGTATTAGTATATAAGAGTGGACACAAAAAGTTGAACGATCTATAATAGCAATT
>OBXM01000555.1_pt1 | contig 35529 bp, 36 predicted proteins | sample 1538141 | NCBI WGS metagenome assembly OBXM01 (sample SAMEA2580153, study PRJEB22360) | human gut metagenome | biome: human gut; feature: human-associated habitat; material: faeces | place: Denmark | collected 2008/2010 | reverse complement strand
CACTGCTAACAGCTCAGGCGATTGCCAACGACGGGCTGCCGCTCATTGGCTGGGTGGCTAACCGAATCAACCCAGGACTGGCGCATTATGCGGAAATCATTGATGTGCTCGGTAAAAAACTTCCGGCACCGCGCATTGGTGAACTGCCTTATCTGCCGCGCGCCGAACAGCGTGAACTGGGGCAATACATCCGCTTAGCTATGCTTCGCAGTGTGCTGGCGGTAGATAGAGTCACGGTGTAACGTCCGCGAAATTACCGACGCAATTACGCAGGCAATCAATAAACCGGGGAGTAGCTGATACTCCCCGGTCATTTCACATATCATCAACGTCGACATAATCGGCGCGTGCGTGGTCGCCGCCAACAGTGTCGCCATCCCTGTCAATCCGAGTAAAAGCGTAATTTCTTCGCCATCAGGTAACCATAATCCCAGGCTACGACCATACAACATGCCAATGGCAAGACCGATAAATAGCGTCGGTGTAAAGACACCACCGGGCGCGCCAGAACCACTACTCGCCAGCACGGCACACAGTTTACAGAGGAAGATCCCGGCAATGATCATTAACAGTGGCGGAGCGGTTAAAAAGGATTGTACGGTGCTATAGCCGTTGCCCCACACTGCAGGTGTGAACAGGGAAAGCAGACCCACGATCAACCCGCCCAGTGCCAGTTGCCAGGGCGGCGCAAGCTTGAGACTCACAAATCCACGATGACAGGCGTTCATTAACGTTAACAACAGTGGTCCGCTGTAGAGTAATGCGTCGCTATGATTAATAAGATTGCTAACCAGCAACGCCACGACGGCGGAAATAATCACCGGGCCGAGAGAGGCCAACATCATAGTGCCAAACAGCACTTCGGCTATAAATAAACTGCCAGCAAGCGGGGCGCGATAGGCCTTCCCCGCCGCAGCTCCACAGGCGATCCATAATTTCCACTCCTGGCGTGGCGTAAGACGTTGGGCAAAACACGAGGCTGCAAGGGCAGCTAAAAGAATCATCGCACCTTCGCGACCAATTGCACTGCCGCTGGTTACTACCAGTAGAGAGGCAAGCGATTTAACCAGGCTTGCTGCGTAATCAAACTGACCATCGGTTTGCAACGCTTCCATGTAATCGGTCGGCGCATGAGGGCGTTGCTGGGTAAATTTCTGCCAGCCCATCAGCAACAAACCCGCCGCCAGTCCGCCGAGCGCCGGGGTTAGCAGCCGTCGCCACGGGGAAAGATTTGTCGCTGCATTGACCAGACTGCCGGAGTCATTATTGAGGAACAGCCACTCCAGTAGCAGCATCGCATGACGAAACCCGGCAACGGCAAAGGCCGCAAGAATACCGACGATTGTTGCGATAAGCAGACGGCGGAACATAGTGCGCAGATCCGGATAGATGTGTAGATGATGCATGAGCAGAAATGGGCAATGAAACACGGGCGACTATTTTGCGGCAAAAGAGGCCAGCCGCAAAAGCAGTGCGTGCTTTAAGAGATAAAAAAAAACGTGACACTGTAACCTATTAATTGCCGAATTGCGTGTAATCGTCACCATCCGGCAATAATACGGTGATCCTATCGAAACAGCGGTTTAACCGCGACAGGAATCAACAGTTGTGATTGCCATTGCGCCAGCGTTAAGCGAGCGAGTTCACCCAGTGCACGGTAGAAAGGGTGTTCTGCTTTTTCGATAAAAACGTCAAGAAAACGTGTTGACCACGGAAAAAGGTGCCATGCCAGCAATTCTTCGCATTCTGTCTGGCGACCATTCTCCGCCAACCACGCAGCCATCAGCAGCAGTGAACCAAAATGATCTTCCGGTTCGTTTTGCTTCATTTCGAACTGAATGCCTTTCTCGCGCATCCACTGACGAAGTGCCAATGTTGAATCGCCAAACAGCACAGATTCGCGATCCAGCCAGACCGATCCCCACGGCGGAGACGGCAGTGCCCACGGGCCGACAAACAAACGCTGCCAGGCCTGGGCGTGAGTCTCTTCACTCTGTGTCTGAAAAGCCGTCACCAGCGGCGCTAATGACGCTTCTGGTAGAGGCCACTGAGTTTCCCAGCTGTCATTGGTGAGTACCGCAACCAGAGGTGCGGCTTCCGCACTCTCTGGAGCGTAATAAAACAGCGCGCCCAACACGCGCGCCGCGACAGAAAAATTATCTTGCTGTGAAAAATGGGTCATTCCTAACATCCTGAAATGTGCGGGTTGCCCCGCACCAATTTGTTAACCTGCAATAGCCATTCCTACCGTCATGTGCAGGCCATAAAAGAGCACACGCCCGATCATCTCACCGCCAAGAATGAGGATTAACCCCAGAACAAGTCCGGCAACGTGAGGTTCACGGCGACGAATGAGCGGACAAAGCCAGCATCCTAGACCTGCGCATAACAATACCACACGCCAGACCTGTAAGGAGGCGTAATCTGGTACCAGTGCGCTGGCTTGTTGTACGGATGAGTGAATAGACGCCAGAGACAAACCTTGCAGCACAATCAACCCGGCACAAGCGATCAGCGCCAGAATGCTAATGATGGCAAATGGTGTGGTATTAAATGTAACGCGGGCTGCACGTAGAATTGTGGCAGCAAGTATTGGACCGCTCAACAATACCGTCAGGAAGAAAGCCAGCGTAGTGTAACCGTTATGCCAGGTTGGCACAGTGTCGATTTGATACACGCAGGTCATCATCCAGACGAAAATGATGCCGAGCGCCATGCTGACAAGTAACCATTCTGGCGCTACCGCTTGCGCCATTTTCCGGATGCCCGCCACCAGCCACCATAATCCGCCAACGGCAAAAAATATGGAACCGGCAGCAATCTCGTTACTCAGACCAGAAGCTCCGATTCTATTCAGCGAGTTAAACGCCCGCAGTGGCGATCCCAGGTGCATGACAGAGGCAATAAACCCGATGCCCATCAACAGCCAGAGGAAAAACATGCCACGAATAATGTGCTGACGGTCTGCGTTATTTTTGGCGGCGAACCAGCCAATTCCGCTAACAATCAGCGCGCCTACTACGCATTGACCCAATACGGTAAAGATAACCAGTGGCCATTCATGCCATCCATTTCCCATTTTACACTTCCTCCGGATTAGCCAGATAACCAGTGGTATCGCCGGTCGGGCGGCTGTTGGCGTTAGGTTTGATAACGATATTGGGTTTTGTGAAATGCGCGCGCGGCAGTGGCGCGACGGCAGCCAGAGTGCCGTGCTTCTGGCGCAATTCTTCAATTGGACCGAACTCAAGTGCACGCAGTGGGCAGGATTCGACACATATGGGTTGTTTCCCCTCGGCGACGCGCGAATAACAACCATCGCACTTCGTCATGTGCCCTTTTTCAGCATTGTACTGTGGCGCGCCGTACGGACAAGCCATGTGGCAGTAGCGGCAGCCGCCCGAAAAAGACCTGGGGCGAGTGGCCCCAGCCGATACAAACATCTTCATCAACCACCACGAAACCATCTTCACGCTTATGCATTGCACCGCTGGGGCAGACTTTTGTACATGCGGGGTCATCGCAATGGTTACAGGAGATGGAGAGATAATAAGCGAACACGTTCTGGTGCCAGACGCCATTATCTTCCTGCCAGTCGCCGCCAGCATATTCATAAATACGGCGGAAACTGACTTCCGGGCCAAGATCTTTAAAATCTTTGCACGCCAGTTCGCAGGTTTTCCAGCCAGTACAGCGGCTGGAATCGATAAAAAATCCATATTGTGTGGTCATGGGCTACTCCTTAAACCTTTTCGATCTGGACAAGATTGCTGTGCGACGGGTTTCCCTTTGCCAGCGGTGAAGGGCGGTGAGAGGTCAGAATATTGATACTGCCGCCGTGATCGACCCGGTCACCAAACATATCCGCTTTAAGCCAAGCACCTTGCCCGATGGCGGTAACGCCAGGCAGAATACGCGGAGTCACTTTTGCGGCAATCAGCATTTCTCCATTATTGTTAAATACCCGCACGGTATCGCCATGACGGATACCGCGTGCCTGAGCATCAATGGGGTTGATCCACACCTCTTGTGGGCAGGCCTGCTGTAATACATCAATATTGCCGTAACTGGAGTGGGTACGCGCTTTGTAGTGGAAGCCCGTTAACTGCAGTGGATAAGTTTTCCGCAGGGGATCGTCCCAGCCATCAAAACCTGGCGTATAAGCTGGAAGAGGATGAATAATTTCATCTTTTTTCAATTCCCAGGTATCCGCAATCTTCGCCAGTCGTTCAGAATAAATTTCGATTTTTCCCGAAGGTGTTTTCAATGGGTTTGCCTGTGGATCTACACGGAATGCGCGGAAAGCGACGTAGTGTTCTTCCGGGCATTTTTTCTTAAAGATCCCGGTCGTTTTCATCTCCTCGTAGTCGGGCATCTCAGGGTTACGTTCCTTCGTTTTCGCATGGAGATATTTGATCCATTCATGCTGACTGCGACCTTCAGTAAAGGTTTGATAAACGTCTGGTCCTAAGCGTTTGGCGACTTCACTCAGCATCCAGTAGATGGGTTTGCGTTCAAATTTTGCTGAGGTTGCGGGTTGGGCGAGGATCACATAGCCCATATTCCCGGCAGACTCATGAGAGATGAGGTCTTCTTGCTCTGTTGGCATCAGGTCGGGTAACAGGATATCGCAATACTTAGCCGAGGCAGTCATGAAGTGGTCAATGCCAACAATCATCTCGCACTTGCTGTCATCCTGAAGCACCTCATGGGTGTGATTGATGTCGCCATGTTGATTGATCAATGTGTTACTGGCGTAGCACCATAAAAACTTGATGGGGACATCCAGTTTTTCTTTTCCACGAACACCATCACGGGGCGCGGTCATTTCCGTACCATGGTCGATAGCATCTGTCCATGTAAAGACGGAAATCTGCGTTTTAACAGGATTCTCGAGCATCGGGAACCATTCTACCCCCAGATCCCAGCTACCTTCGCGTACACCTGAGTTGCCGCCGTTTATGCCGACGTTACCGGTGAGAACGGAAAGCATGGCAATAGCGCGGGACGTTTGCTCGCCGTTGGAATGTCGTTGTGGCCCCCACCCCTGACAAATATAAGCCGGTTTTGCTGAACCGATCTCTCGTGCCAACTGGATAATTTTTTCTGCCGGGATGCTGGTGATTTTTGCTGCCCATTCCGGCGTTTTAGCTATGCCGTCAGGCCCTTCGCCCAGAATATAGGCTTTATAATGCGCGTTACGTGGAGCGTTAGCTGGCAGCGTTTTTTCATCGTAACCAACACAATATTTGTCGAGAAATGGCTGATCGACCATGTTTTCAGTAATCAGTACCCAGGCAATTGCACAGGCCAGTGCGCCATCGGTGCCAGGGCGAATGGGCAGCCATTCATCTTCACGCCCGGCAGCTGTGTCGTTATAACGTGGATCGATGACGATCATGCGTGCGTTTGAACGTTCGCGGGCTTGCTCGACGTAGTAAGTGACACCACCGCCGCTCATCCGTGTTTCTGCCGGGTTATTTCCGAACATAACGACCAGTTTCGTATTGGCGATATCATCCGGGCTGTTGCCATCATTGGCACCGAACATATAACTCATTGCGGCACTGATCTGTGCGGTACTGTAGCTGCCATAGCGACTGAGAAAACCACCGCAAGAGTTCATCAGACGGTACGGGACGTTTGAGTTGGTGATGTTTCCGCCATCTACGCCTGTTCCATAGAGAACATGTACAGCCTCATTGCCGTAATCTTTTAGGATCCGCCGAAGATTATCACTGATGGTATCCAGGGCTTCGTCCCAACTTATCCGTTCAAATTTACCTTCACCGCGCTTGCCGACGCGCTTCATGGGATATTTCAACCTGTCAGGATGATTCATCCGTCGGCGGATAGAGCGCCCGCGTAAACATGCCCGAACCTGATGATTACCGTAAACGTCGTCACCTGTCGTATCAGACTCCACCCAGTACACGGTGTCATCTTTCACATGCAAACGTAACAGACAGCGGCTCCCGCAGTTAACGGTGCAGGAACTCCAGACCGCTTTCTCTTCTACCGGTGCCTGTGCCGCTCGGACCATTTGGGAAAACGGCAAAGTGAAAGCACTGCTTGCCAGCGCGAGACTGCCAAGTGCGGAGGTTTTCATCAGACTTCTACGACTGATTTCAGCCGACATGAGCGCCTCTGTGTTATGGATTTTCATCATTACTCACTTATTGCTTTTCAAACAAAATGTCATGTCAAAATTTATGGTCGTAGTGGGTTATATTTTTTCGATCTCGACCAGATTAGTGTGCTGCGGGTTTCCCTTCGCCAGTGGTGAAGGTCGCAGAGTGGTTAGCGTATTCACACAGCCGCCGTGGTCGATTTTATCGCCAGACATATTGGCCTCGTGCCAGGCTCCCTGGCCCATAGCACTAACTCCAGGGAGAATGCGTGGTGTCACTTTGGCTGGTAGCCGAACTTCGCCACGATGGTTAAACACCCGCACCATATCGCCGTTGGCAATCCCACGTTTCTGTGCATCTATAGGGTTGATCCACACTTCCTGACGGCAGGCTGCCTTCAGGACATCAATGTTGCCGTAGGTCGAGTGCGTACGGGATTTGTAATGGAAACCAAACAGTTGCAGTGGGAAGGCACTACGTTCAGGGGAGTCCCAGCCTTCAAAGGTTGAGGCATAAACCGGCAGTGGGCTTATCACTTCATCTTTTTCCAGTTCCCAGGTACGGGCAATTTCCGCCAGCTTGCTGGAATAAATTTCAATCTTACCGGAAGGCGTTTTAAGTGGATTTGCCTCGGGGTCGTCACGAAATGCTTTGTAGGCGACAAAATGACCATTGGGATCTTTACGCTTATAGATACCCATTTTTTTTAATTCGTCGTAAGACGGTAACGCCGGATCTTTGGCAAGCATTTTGGCGTACAGATGTTGTAACCATTGTTCCTGCGTGCGACCTTCAGTGAACTTTTGATAGACGTCAGGTCCAAGACGTTTCGCGACTTCACTCAGGATCCAGTAAATTGGTTTGCGTTCGAATTTTTCGCTGGTGACAGGCTGGAGGAAAATGAGATATCCCATGTTACCGGCGTAGTCGTTAGGAATAATATCTTCCTGCTCAACGGTCATCAGGTCTGGCAGCAGAATGTCGGCATATTTTGCCGATGAGGTCATAAAGTTTTCGATGACCACAATCATTTCGCATTTCGATTCGTCCTGCAGAATTTCATGCGTTTTGTTGATGTCAGAATGCTGATTAACCAGGGTATTTCCCGCGTAGTTCCAGATGAACTTAATGGGCACATCTAGTTTATCTTTGCCCCGGACGCCGTCGCGGATTGCCGTCATTTGCGGGCCATGATCGATAGCATCTGTCCAGCTGAAGCAGGAGATTGACGTTTTGACCGGATTATCCAGCACCGGCAAGCGTTCGATGGTAATGGTGTAGGTCGATTCACGCGCACCACTATTTCCGCCGCTGATGCCGACATTGCCCGTCAAAATAGGCAACATAGCAATAGCGCGTGCCGTCAGCTCGCCGTTTGCCTGGCGTTGCGGCCCCCAGCCCTGGCAGATATAAGCGGGTTTTGCTGTGCCAATTTCACGCGCCAGTTTGATGATACGGTCTACCGGGATACCTGTAATTTGCGAAGCCCACTGCGGCGTTTTCGCTGTTTTATCATCGCCTTCACCAAGAATATAGGCTTTATAGTGACCATTTTTGGGTGCATCTGCGGGTAAGGTTTTTTCGTCATAGCCGACGCAGTATTTATCGAGAAAAGGTTGATCAACGAGATTTTCGTTAATCAATACCCAGGCAATACCCGCAACCAGCGCGGCATCGGTGCCAGGGCGAATAGGAAGCCATTCATCTTCACGACCAGCAGCCGTATCGGTATATCGCGGATCGATAACAATCATTTTTGCGTTCGATTTCTCGCGTGCTTTTTCAAGAAGATAAGTGATGCCACCGCCGCTCATGCGGGTTTCAGCCGGGTTGTTACCAAACATCACGACCAGCTTGCTGTTTTCAATATCCGTGGTGCTGTTGCCATCATTACTGCCGTAGGTGTAGGGCATGGCACAGGAAATTTGCGCAGTGCTGTAGGAGCCATACTGATTTAGTGAACCGCCGTAGCAGTTCATCAGGCGTTTGACCGCCGAGGCTGATGGAGAAGAGCGGGTCATATTGCCGCCAACAATCCCCGAAGAGTACTGAATATATACAGCCTCATTGCCATATTGTTTGACGGTTTTTTTCAGGCTACTGGCGATAGTATCCAGGGCTTCATCCCAGCTAATCCGTTCGAATTTGCCTTCGCCGCGTTTGCCCACGCGTTTCATTGGGTAATTCAGGCGATCGGGATGATTAATACGCCGACGGATGGAGCGACCGCGCAAACAGGCGCGTACCTGATGGTTGCCATACTCGTCGCTGCCGGTGTTGTCAGTTTCCACCCAGGTCACTTCATTATCTTTAACATGCAGACGAAGTGCACAGCGGCTACCACAGTTGACGGAACAGGCACCCCAGACCACTTTTTCGTTGGCCTGTTGTACCGCTGCTTCTGCACTGCGCAGGGTAAACGGCAAAGAAAAACCGCCTGCAGCCAGCGCCAGAGAACCTATCGCGGTAGATTTAACGAGTGTTCTGCGGCTGATGCCCACCATTTGTTCATTTTTGGACATAACTCACTCCCTGTTCTTTATCGTTATATAAATGTTTATATATTGAATATTTAGCGCGCTAACAATAGAGAGAGTCTACCCATTTGGGGTTAATAATTATTAATCCATATCAATAGAAGGGTATGAGTAATAAGGTGGGATTATGTTGTATGTTCAAATCGCCGGATGTGTCGTATCCGGCGTTCAGTCGATAATGTGTTACTGCGGTTCAGCAGGCGCGTTATCCTGGGTAGACTGCGCGGGAGCAGAGACGTTACCGCTGGTGGTACGGGTGTAGAGAATTTTATGCGTATCATTAGCGCAATGCCCGACGACCTGGGAATCAGGCTGATCAACCTGGTCATTGGGTACAATACTTAACGTGAAGCTGCTTTCGGGTACGCCATTATTGATAATGCGCTGTGATATATCGCTCTGTATGCGCTCACAGGATCCCGGCGCGGCGAGTACCGCGGGTGAGGCGAGGGCGAGCAGAAGCGCGGCACAGCAGGTTGAGAGTTTCATCATAAGCTCCTTACGCGAAGATAACTTCTTTAAGCATAGCATTTAACGTGTAAAGTACTGTATTTGCTACTATGATTGAGAATTATCTCTACTCTCAGGTGACTGTTGTGAAATACAAATTACTGCCATGCTTACTCGCGATATTACTCACAGGATGTGACCGCACAGAGGTAACACTTTCATTTACCCCGGAGATGGCCAGTTTCTCTAATGAATTCGATTTTGATCCGCTGCGTGGTCCCGTAAAAGATTTCACTCAGACATTAATGGATGAGCAAGGTGAAGTGACGAAACGTGTTTCGGGGACTTTGTCGGAAGAAGGCTGTTTTGATTCTCTCGAATTACTGGATCTGGAAAATAATACCTTGGTTGCCCTGGTACTGGACGCCAATTATTACCGTGATGCTGAGACGCTGGAGAAAAGAGTTCGTTTGCAGGGAAAATGCCAGCTAGCAGAATTACCTTCTGCCGGGGTGAGTTGGGAAACCGATGATAATGGTTTCGTGATTAAAGCCAGCAGCAAACAGATGCAGATGGAATATCGCTATGATGATCAGGGGTATCCGCTGGGTAAAACCACGAAAAGTAACGATAAAACATTATCTGTCAGCGCCACGCCATCAACGGACCCGATCAAAAAATTAGATTACACAGCGGTTACTTTACTGAATAATCAACGGGTTGGAAATGTAAAACAGAGCTGTGAATATGACAATCACGCCAATCCGGTGGACTGTCAGCTAATCATTGTTGATGAAGGAGTAAAACCCGCCGTCGAACGGGTTTACACCATCAAAAATACGATCGATTATTATTAATACTATTGTGCGGTCGGCTTCAGGAGAGTCTGACCCGGTGTTTTGTGCTCAGCCAGATACTGATGCTGGAATATACACATGCGAATGGCATTACGATATTGACCATTAATAAAGAACTCATGCATCAATTCACCTTCAACCGTAAAGCCAAGCTTGCGGTAAATGTGAATCGCTTTTTCATTCTCTTTATCAACGATCAGATACAGCTTATAGAGATTGAGAACGGTGAAGCCATAGTCCATTGCTAATTTGGCGGCACGGGTTGCCAGACCTTTCCCCTGATACTCCGGGGAGATAATTATCTGAAATTCTGCGCGGCGATGAACATGGTTAATTTCCACCAGCTCCACCAGACCGGCTTTTTCGCCGTCACATTCCACCACAAAGCGCCGTTCGCTCTGATCGTGAATATGCTTATCATACAGATCAGAGAGTTCAACAAAGGCTTCGTAGGGTTCCTCAAACCAGTAACGCATCACACTGGCGTTATTGTCGAGTTGATGTACATAGCGTAAATCTTCACGCTCCAGCGGGCGTAGCTTAACACTGTGGGCGCTTGGCATAACGTGTCCTTACATTCCTTAAATCAATAACAGGTTAGGGGATAATAACGCGGCCAGTTCGACGGTCCAGGCAGCGCAAAGTATTTGGCTCCCAGTAGGCATTGATGTTGGCGCTTTGCTCACATTTATCGCGGTTATCAAAAGCAGCGTCGGCTTTATCCCACTCTTTTTCAGTGCGTTTATTCACTTTCTGGCGCAGATTACGCGTGTCATTCCATTGCTCTTTTTCCATAGCGGCGCGCTGGCGGCTTTGTGCACTGTCGCCAGACTCAATCACCAGTTTGTTAGTTTCGGCATGAACAGTTGTGCTCAATGCCAGTGCGCAAGGCAGCAGAAAAGCGAGCAGGCCGATTCGTTTGCTGAGAGTGATTTTCATAATTCATTCCCTGTATGAATGATTAAAGCTGATTCTACACCATCCACTGCGAACGCAAAACGTTCAAGGAGGGTGTTTATATTGATGATATTATGTCGCCCTATAACTATACGTGATGTCAATAAGTGACAAAGATGATTAAAACAACGTTACTATTTTTTGCTACTGCGCTGTGTGAAATTATTGGATGCTTTTTGCCCTGGCTGTGGTTGAAGCGAAACGCCAGTATCTGGCTGTTGCTTCCGGCGGGGATTTCACTGGCGCTGTTTGTCTGGTTGTTAACGTTGCATCCTGCGGCGAGTGGGCGTGTTTACGCGGCTTATGGTGGCGTTTATGTCTGCACGGCGTTGATTTGGCTGCGCGTTGTGGATGGCGTGAAACTGACTCTTTATGACTGGACGGGGGCGTTAATTGCGCTTTGCGGCATGTTGATCATTGTTGCGGGCTGGGGGCGCACGTAGGAACATAAATCCATTTTATCAATAAGATACGAGGAAGTGTCAGCTGACAAAAGGTATTCTGTTTCATCTTTTGTCAACCATTCACGGCGCAAATATACGCCTTTTTTTGTGATCACTCCGGCTTTTTTTGATCTTCATACTTGTATGGTAGTAGCTCAGTTGCGTAGATTTCATGCATCACGACAAGCGATGCAAGGAATCGAACATGAAGATCGTAAAGGCTGAAGTTTTTGTTACCTGTCCGGGGCGTAATTTCGTCACATTAAAAATCACCACTGAGGACGGTATTACGGGCCTTGGGGATGCCACCCTAAATGGACGTGAGCTTTCCGTGGCCTCTTATTTGCAGGATCACCTTTGTCCGCAGCTTATTGGTCGCGATGCACACCGTATCGAAGATATCTGGCAGTTTTTCTATAAAGGTGCTTACTGGCGTCGCGGTCCGGTTACGATGTCGGCCATTTCAGCGGTTGATATGGCGCTGTGGGATATTAAAGCCAAAGCTGCCAACATGCCGCTTTACCAGTTACTCGGCGGCGCGTCTCGTGAAGGGGTGATGGTTTATTGCCATACCACCGGTCACAGTATTGATGAAGCTCTGGATGATTATGCCCGTCATCAGGAGCTGGGATTCAAAGCCATCCGCGTGCAGTGCGGAATCCCTGGTATGAAAACCACCTACGGCATGTCGAAAGGTAAAGGTCTGGCTTATGAACCCGCAACCAAAGGACAGTGGCCGGAAGAGCAGCTGTGGTCGACGGAGAAATACCTCGATTTCATGCCGAAATTGTTTGACGCGGTACGTAACAAGTTTGGTTTTGATGAACATCTGCTGCATGACATGCACCATCGCTTAACGCCTATTGAAGCGGCGCGCTTTGGTAAGAGCATTGAAGATTATCGCATGTTCTGGATGGAAGACCCGACGCCTGCGGAAAACCAGGAATGCTTCCGTCTCATTCGCCAACATACCGTCACACCCATCGCGGTGGGTGAAGTCTTCAACAGCATCTGGGACTGCAAACAACTGATTGAAGAGCAACTCATCGATTATATCCGCACCACGCTGACCCATGCAGGCGGAATTACCGGTATGCGTCGGATTGCCGATTTTGCTTCGCTGTATCAGGTACGTACTGGCTCACACGGTCCTTCCGATTTGTCACCAGTCTGCATGGCTGCGGCGCTGCACTTTGATCTGTGGGTCCCCAATTTCGGTGTCCAGGAATACATGGGTTATTCCGAACAAATGCTCGAAGTCTTCCCGCACAACTGGACTTTCGATAACGGCTATATGCATCCGGGAGAAAAACCGGGCCTTGGCATCGAATTCGATGAAAAGCTGGCGGCGAAATATCCCTATGAACCTGCTTATCTGCCAGTCGCACGTCTGGAAGATGGCACGCTGTGGAACTGGTAAGGAGTAAGGTAATGAAAAGCATTTTAATTGAAAAACCGAATCAACTGTCGATTATCGAACGTGAAATACCCACCCCGTCAGCGGGTGAAGTACGAGTAAAAGTGAAACTTGCCGGAATTTGTGGTTCAGATAGCCATATTTACCGTGGGCATAATCCTTTTGCGAAATATCCGCGCGTCATTGGTCATGAATTCTTTGGCGTCATTGATGCAGTGGGTGACGGCGTGGAAAGCGCCAGAGTCGGTGAACGCGTTGCTGTCGATCCGGTGGTCAGCTGTGGGCATTGCTATCCGTGCTCTATAGGTAAGCCGAACGTTTGTACGACACTTGCTGTATTAGGTGTGCACGCTGACGGTGGTTTCAGTGAATATGCCGTGGTTCCGGCAAAAAATGCGTGGAAAATTCCTGAAGCTGTGGCCGATCAATATGCGGTGATGATCGAACCTTTTACCATTGCGGCTAACGTTACCGGTCATGGTCAACCGACTGAAAATGATACCGTTCTGGTTTACGGTGCCGGCCCAATCGGCCTGACGATCGTTCAGGTATTAAAAGGCGTCTATAACGTTAAAAATGTGATTGTTGCCGATCGCATTGATGAACGACTGGAAAAAGCGAAAGAGAGCGGGGCAGACTGGGCGATTAATAACAGCCAGACACCGCTTGGCGAGAGTTTCGCTGAAAAAGGCATCAAGCCGACTTTAATTATCGATGCCGCTTGTCATCCTTCAATCTTGAAAGAGGCCGTAACGCTGGCTTCTCCAGCGGCACGTATTGTATTGATGGGCTTCTCCAGTGAACCGTCTGAAGTGATTCAGCAAGGAATTACCGGAAAAGAACTCTCTATTTTCTCTTCACGCTTAAATGCAAATAAATTCCCGGTCGTTATCGACTGGTTAAGTAAAGGGTTAATTAAACCAGAAAAACTAATTACCCATACATTTGATTTCCAGCATGTTGCGGATGCCATTAGTTTATTTGAACAGGATCAAAAACATTGCTGCAAAGTCTTACTCACTTTTTCTGAATAATACCAATAACGGCGAGTAAGTAGCACGCATCTTACCTCTTTTTTAGAGATAACCATTATGACAATAGAAAAACACGAAAGAAGTACTAAGGATTTGGTGAAAGCAGCAGTATCGGGATGGTTGGGCACTGCGCTTGAATTTATGGACTAACCGCTTTACCCGAATGGCTATTTCTAAAGAAATTGGTGGTCTTATCGCTTCCGGTTTTGGTCCTATCCTGGCGGGGATTTTCTGCACCATGACGGAATCCTGGTATCCGATCGCCATTATGATCATGGCATATTCTGTGATTGGTTTAATCTCTGCGCTGAAAATGCCAGAAGTGAAAGACCGTGATTTAAGTGCGCTGGAAGACGCCGCAGAAGATCAACCACATGTTGTAAGAGCTGCGCAACCGTCCAGAAGTCTGTAAATCCTCAATCCCTTCTCTTACCGGAGAGGGGATTTTTATTCATATAACAAAACATGTAGCTTGCTATATTTAATTTTAAGGAATTGTTATGGGAAATCATTTGTTATCAGCAAAAGCGACGCTCCCTGTTTATGATCGTAATAACCTGGCCCCAAGAATTGTTCATTTAGGCTTTGGTGCATTTCACCGTGCGCATCAGGGCGTGTATGCCGATATTCTTGCTACGGAACATTTCAGTGACTGGGGATATTATGAGGTCAACTTAATCGGCGGCGAACAGCAAATTGCCGATTTACAACAGCAAGATAATCTTTATACCGTTGCGGAAATGTCGGCTGATGCGTGGACGGCTCGCGTCGTTGGCGTCGTTAAAAAAGCCTTGCACGTACAAATAGATGGCTTAGAAACCGTGTTGGCTGCGATGTGTGAACCGCAAATCGCGATTGTCTCTCTGACAATCACCGAAAAAGGGTATTTCCACTCTCCGGCGACCGGACAGTTAATGCTTGATCACCCGATGGTCGTTGCCGACGTGCAAAATCCCCACCAGCCGAAAACTGCAACAGGGGTGATTGTTGAGGCGCTGGCTCGCCGTAAAGCGGCAGGACTTCCCGCATTTACCGTCATCTCATGTGACAACATGCCAGAAAACGGTCATGTTATGCGTGACGTTGTCACTTCCTATGCGCAAGCCATTGATGTAAAACTGGCACAATGGATCGAAGATAACGTGACTTTCCCATCAACAATGGTGGACCGTATTGTGCCCGCAGTGACAGAGGATACGCTGGCGAAAATCGAACAACTTACCGGTGTGCGCGATGCGGCAGGCGTTGCCTGTGAACCTTTCCGCCAGTGGGTAATAGAAGATAACTTTGTTGCCGGACGTCCGGAATGGGAAAAAGCGGGAGCTGAACTGGTTAGCGATGTGCTGCCTTATGAAGAAATGAAACTGCGTATGCTTAACGGCAGTCATTCATTCCTGGCGTATCTGGGCTATCTTGCCGGATATCAGCACATTAATGACTGCATGGAGGATGAACATTATCGTCATGCGGCGTATACCTTAATGTTGCAGGAACAAGCGCCGACGCTGAAAGTGCAGGGCGTTGATTTGCAAGATTACGCTAACCGATTAATTGAACGCTATAGCAACCCGGCGTTACGTCATCGAACCTGGCAGATTGCGATGGATGGCAGCCAGAAATTGCCACAGCGGATGTTGGATTCTGTTCGCTGGCATCTGGCGCATGACAGCAAGTTCGATCTGCTGGCGCTGGGCGTCGCGGGTTGGATGCGTTATGTCGGTGGTGTTGATGAACAGGGAAATCCGATAGAAATCAGTGATCCACTGTTACCTGTTATTCAGAAGGCAGTACAAAGTAGTGCTGAAGGGACAGCGCGCGTCCAGTCACTGCTGGCAATTAAGGCGATCTTTGGTGATGATTTACCAGGCAATAGTTTGTTTACGACAAAAGTAACGGAAGCGTACTTGTCTTTATTAGCGCATGGCGCGAAAGCGACCGTGGCGAAATATTCCGTGAAGTAAAAAAAGCAATGCCGCCATCGGCGGCATTCACACGCTTAGTTCATGCCGAGACGAATCAGGTCCAGTGGTGCCAGTTTCTCTTCACAACCTTCAACAACTACGGTTTTTCCGCGGCGGATTTGCTCAGCGGTCAGACCTTCAGTATCAATCGACAGGATCTTGCCAGTGTGACCGGTGCCGCTAACCATAACACGGCTGCCAGTGGTGATTGCGTTACGGTTACGATCGTAGGTCGTCATAGGTGTTTTCTCCTTTCTGATTTACAGTCGAAGCCCACGTAACGGGCGCAATATAAATACTCCTGTCGAGTGAAATATTTTTTGTTTTTGATCAAGCTCACATCTTTTTTGATGCATGCATGAGCCATAAGTCGGGGGAAAAGACTCTCACCCCGGATGGGATGAGAGGAAATGAATTACTCTTCGCTAAACCAGTCGCTGTTTTCCTGGCGGATCTGGCGCACAGATTCGCTGATTTCCTGCAAATGTTGCGTCATTGCACGTTCTACCGCATCGCCATCACGTTTTTGCAGGGCAGAGAAAATATCAAGATGCTGGCGTAACAGCATTTCTGGTGGAGAAACGTGGTCGAAACTCATATAGCGCACGCGATCAACGGTCGCTTTCAGGTTCTCAATGGTATCCCACGCCAGTTGACAGTCGGCAATCTGCGTCAGGAGTTGATGGAAGTTGTCATCAAGTTCAAAAAAATCATCCAGTTGCTTGCGCTCAATGGCAATGCGTTGCTGGTGAAGATTTTGTTCCAGTTGGTAGCACTGGCTTTCGGTAATCATGCTCGCCGCCCGACGCGCCACCGCGCACTCAATGGCCTGACGGATAAAACTGCCGTTGCGCACCTGGGCCATGGAAATTTTGTTGACGTAGCTGCCACGCTGCGGACGAATTTGAATCAGACCGTTTTCCGCCAGTTTAATAAAGGCTTCACGAACCGGCTGGCGTGACACATTGAAACGAACAGAAACTTCTTTTTCCGACAACGGTGTGCCTGGTGCAATCAGGCAATGGACAATGTCGCGGCGAAGAATACGATAAATCTGCTGATTGACAGGCTGTGTGGGATTAAGTTGCGTTTCGACGGTCATTCGTTCTTGCTTGTGAGTGAGTTAACTGCATGAGTCTACCACTTTTTTGTGACAAGCAATAACCCGGCAGTTACGCCGGGTATAAAAATTACTGACGGTGGACATTCAGTCCGGCATAGCTTTGGGTAACCGGCATCATTTCCAGGGTATTGATATTGACGTGAGCAGGCAGCGTTGACACCCACCAGACGGCTTCGCTGACATCTTCTGGCGTCAATGCAACGGTATTTTGATAGGTTTTTTCCGCTTTACCGTCATCGCCTTTAAAGCGGACATTGGAAAACTCGGTGCCACCCACCAGACCCGGTTCGATGTCGGTGACGCGCACCGCCGTACCATGCAGGTCCGTACGCAGATTCAGGCTAAACTGACGAACAAACGCTTTCGTCGCACCGTAAACGTTACCACCGGCATACGGCCAGCTGCCTGCCGTTGAGCCAATGTTAATAATATGACCATGATTACGTTCAACCATACCCGGTAAGACGGCGCGCGTCATATATACCAGGCCTTTGTTGTTGGTATCAATCATCGTTTCCCAGTCTTCAACGCTGGCTTTATGCGCAGGCTCCATGCCCAACGCCAGACCGGCATTATTTACCAGGATATCAATATTGCTCCACTCGGCAGGAAGCGATGCCAGCATCTCTTCAATAGCGGCGCGGTTGCGAACGTCCAGTTGGGCGATATACAGATTATCTCCCAGTTCGTCTTTTAACTCCTGCAACCGCTCCTGGCGACGGCCAGTGGCGATAACTTTATGCCCTTGTTGAATAAAACGACGAGTAATGCATTCACCAAAACCTGCCGTTGCTCCAGTTACTAAAACGATCATCTCACTGTTCCTCAACGCTTTTGTGTGTCAATAACATAGCACGTGATGCTTAAGAGCGGGTAATACTGGTTTGCAAGATTGCACTCCGTTATCAGTAAGCCTACGCTATGGAACACCTCGCGTTCAGGAGAAGAAAATGACAACAATGAATCCTTTCCTTGTGCAAAGCACACTGCCGTATCTGGCTCCCCATTTTGATCAAATTGCCAACCATCACTATCGCCCGGCATTCGATGAGGGAATACAGCAAAAGCGGGCAGAAATTGCTGCCATCGCGCTTAACCCGCAAACACCTGATTTCAAAAATACTATTCTGGCACTGGAACAAAGCGGAGAATTACTTACCCGCGTTACCAGCGTCTTTTTTGCGATGACTGCGGCGCATACCAATGATGAATTACAGCGTCTTGATGAACAGTTTTCCGCTGAACTGGCGGAACTTGCGAATGATATCTATCTGAACGGGGAATTATTCGCGCGGGTAGATGCTGTCTGGCAACGCCGTGAATCCTTGGGGCTTGATAGTGAATCCATCCGCCTGGTGGAGGTGATTCATCAACGTTTTGTCCTTGCCGGAGCCAAACTTGAGCAAGCTGATAAAGCAAAATTAAAAGTACTGAATACAGAAGCTGCGACCCTGACCAGCCAGTTTAACCAGCGGTTACTGGCAGCAAATAAATCCGGCGGTCTGGTTGTGAACGATATCGCGCAGCTGGCAGGAATGAGTGAACAAGAGATTGCGCTGGCGGCAGAGGCGGCTCGCGAGAAAGGTCTGGATAACAACTGGCTGATTCCGCTGCTGAATACCACCCAGCAACCAGTGCTTGCTGAACTGCGCGATCGCGCGACGCGTGAAAAACTGTTTACTGCGGGCTGGACGCGAGCGGAAAAAAATGATGCCAATGATACCCGCGCTATCATTCAACGTCTGGTGGAGATCCGCGTGCAGCAGGCGAAACTGCTTGGTTTTCCTCATTATGCCGCATGGAAAATCGCCGATCAGATGGCAAAAACGCCAGAAGCAGCACTCAACTTTATGCGGGAAATTGTTCCAGCGGCGCGTCAACGTGCGAGCGATGAATTAGCCTCCATACAGGCGGTTATCGATAAGCAGCAGGGCGGGTTTAGCGCGCAGCCGTGGGACTGGGCATTTTATGCCGAGCAGGTAAGACGTGAGAAATTCGATCTCGATGAATCGCAGCTCAAGCCATATTTTGAATTAAACACGGTGTTGAATGAAGGTGTATTCTGGACCGCGAATCAGCTCTTCGGTATTAAGTTTGTCGAACGTTTTGATATTCCTGTCTACCATCCTGACGTTCGAGTGTGGGAAATTTTTGATCATAATGGCGTGGGGCTGGCGTTATTTTACGGTGATTTCTTCGCCCGTGATTCAAAAAGCGGCGGTGCATGGATGGGCAATTTTGTTGAGCAATCAACGCTGAATGAAACGCACCCGGTAATTTATAACGTCTGCAATTATCAGAAACCCGCTGCCGGTGAGCCTGCGTTGTTACTCTGGGATGATGTAATAACCTTATTCCATGAATTTGGTCATACGCTGCACGGCCTTTTTGCCCGCCAGCGTTATGCCACGCTTTCCGGCACCAACACGCCGCGTGATTTTGTCGAATTTCCGTCGCAAATCAACGAACACTGGGCAACACATCCGCAGGTATTTGCTCGCTACGCCCGGCATTATCAGAGCGGGGCCGCAATGCCTGACGAACTTCAACAGAAAATGCGTAATGCCAGTCTGTTCAATAAAGGGTATGAGATGAGCGAACTGCTTAGCGCCGCACTTCTCGATATGCGCTGGCATTGCCTGGAAGAAAACGAAGCAATGCAGGACGTCGATGATTTCGAATTGCGGGCGCTGGTGGCGGAAAATATGGATCTTCCTGCTATACCGCCACGCTATCGCAGCAGTTATTTCGCCCATATTTTTGGTGGCGGATATGCCGCAGGTTATTACGCTTATCTGTGGACGCAAATGTTGGCCGATGATGGTTACCAGTGGTTTGTTGAGCAGGGCGGATTAACGCGTGAAAATGGGCGGCGTTTTCGCGAGGCGATTCTTTCCAGAGGTAACAGCGAAGATCTGGAACGCCTGTATCGACAATGGCGCGGTAAGGCACCTCAGATTATGCCGATGCTGCAACATCGTGGCTTGAACGTATAAACACAACCAATGGCTGGCCTGGATTTATCGCCAGACCAGCCTCGTTATAGCAGTAATTGCAGCAGCTGGGCGAGGGCAAACTTCACCGCTAATGCGAATGCCGTTTCGCAGTCGCCAGCAAAATTACTTTTTTTGTATACCCTTCCGTTATAATAATTTTCAAATTCAGCCGGACCAGATGAGCAACATTAGCGGCAGTCTGGATAAGAAAAGCGCGCCGACCGTCGTTCGGGTCACTCATTTGCAGAAATAAAAATAAATTAGCCTGATGGCCTGAACTACTGGGCCATTAGGTTATTGGGTTATGCTATTTGTCATCCTTTTAATTGCGATAATGCAGGCTTAATTTACAGAATTAAACACTTTTTTATCTGCTGATTTTGTTTCAAATCACAATGTTATCTCAGAGATGACTCATAACTTCGGATTTCTATGAAAATATTGACGTAATTTTGCTTTTCTCTCGTTAGAATAGCGCGCACAAGGAACTGTGAAAAAGGAGTGGCAATGATCAAGAAGACAACGGAAATTGATGCCATCTTGTTAAATCTCAATAAGGCTATCGATGCCCACTACCAGTGGCTGGTAAGTATGTTTCGCAGCGTAGTCGCGAGAGATGCCAGTAAGCCAGAAATAACGGATAACCATTCTTATGGACTGTGCCAGTTTGGTCGGTGGATTGATCATCTGGGACCACTCGATAACGATGAATTACCTTATGTTCGGCTAATGGATTCTGCCCATCAACATATGCATAACTGTGGTCGGGAATTAATGCTGGCTATTGTTGAAAATCACTGGCAGGACGCGCATTTCGACGCTTTTCAGGAAGGGTTGCTTTCTTTTACTGCGGCATTAACCGATTACAAAATTTATTTGCTGACGATCCGTAGCAGTATGGATGTTCTGACGGGATTGCCGGGTCGTCGGGTTCTTGATGAATCCTTCGATCATCAGTTACGCAATGCTGAACCTCTGAATCTTTATTTAATGTTGTTGGATATAGACCGATTTAAATTGGTTAATGATACCTACGGGCATTTAATCGGCGATGTAGTATTACGCACCCTCGCAACTTACTTAGCCAGTTGGACGCGCGATTACGAAACGGTTTATCGCTACGGGGGCGAAGAATTTATCATTATTGTCAAAGCGACTAATGATGAAGAAGCATGTCGTGCAGGTGTCAGAATTTGCCAGTTAGTCGATAACCATGCCATCACACATTCTGAAGGGCATATCAACATTACCGTGACTGCTGGTGTGAGTCGTGCATTTCCTGAAGAGCCTCTGGATGTGGTCATTGGAAGAGCGGACAGGGCAATGTATGAGGGTAAGCAAACCGGAAGGAATCGCTGCATGTTTATTGACGAACAAAATGTGATTAACCGAGTTTAAGCTCCGTTTAACATTCATTGAGAAAACTGATGCTACTGTGTCAACGATCCGTTATCAGTGCAGGAAAATGCCTGTTAGCGTAAAAGCAAAACACAAATCTATCCATGCAAGCATTCACCGCCGGTTTACTGGCGGTTTTTTTTCGCCGTCATAAAAATCAGGCCCCTTGTACACAACTGTAACAAGGGGCCGGTTAGGTGAGGGATTATCTCCGTTCATTAGTCATCCCATTTGTGGCTGAAATACGCGGCCAGAAACCCAGAAAATAAAATTATTCCCAGTACGGCCATAAAAACATTCATATTACCCAGCATTATTTGCCTCCGTTTATGGTGTGGTGTGTTTCCTCGCTTACCTTAATTTTCATCTCAATGAGAAAGATATTAGCAGAGGTAACCTAAACGAAGGCTGAATTAAATTCTTATTGTGTTCGACTTAAATCAACAAAGCGCGGGCTGCCCCCACGGTCTTGCACGAATTCCTTTTAACATCAGCACCCACGCAACAACGATCACCAACGCTAAGATGATAAACAGCGAGAAAGGCGGCAGACTGGTAAGTACTATGCCACTCACTAATGGGTTAATCGCAGCACCAAGCCAGCCTAAAGACTGGGCGGAAAAATAGCTGGCTTTCATTCCTGGCGGCGCAATATGGTCAATCAACATATACTCGCCCGGCGCATAAATGATTTCACCGACAGTAAATACCGCAGCTGACATACCCCACAATAGCAGGCTGTTGCCGGAAAAAATAAAACCGACCAGCCCGATGACGAAACAGAGGGTGCCTGCTGTCATCAGCGCGCGGATGTTAGCCGGGTTAAGGCGGCGGCCCACGGAATATTGCAACGTAACCACCATGGCAGCATTCACCGGAAGAACAACCGCGACCACCTTTTCGGCAAAATCACCATCAGCAATCACCATCACATATTGTGAAATGCATGAAGCAAATGCGCCGCTAACAAAAGAAGCCAGAAAGCCAGAGCAGGTAAACCACAACAGTGCTTTATCTTGTAATAAAACTTTCGGCGACCAGACACTGCCTGTTTCCGTGGCGATGATTTTCTCGCTGCGCTTTACCCAAATTTGAATGAAAAGCATGGGGAACGCGGAACAGATAGCTGCCAGCCAGAAGGGCAGATTGATGCTCTGCATCACCAACAGCGTGCCGAGTGGCGGACCGATGGTCCAGCCAATGTTGAGCATGGTGTAGTTGATTGAGAAAATCTTCGTTTTGCTGTTGGACGAAAGATTGTCGGCAAACCAGGCTTTCAGCACGGTAGCAAAAACGGAGTAGGCGCAGTTAATAAGGGCAAAAAAGAGCACCACCAGCGTCACGTTATTCACTAAAGGAATGGCAATAAAACCGCTAGCGAAGGCGGTAATTGCCAGTAACATATAGCGTTTCTTGTCGAACTTATCCGCCAGGATACCAAAACCGAGGCTAAAAATGACGCCAATAGTGAGCGCAATTGTCATCGCATAACCGATTAGATCGACACTCAGGCTGTACTGGCGACTCAAGTAAATGGTCATAAACGGCAGCGTAGCGCCGCGTCCGATGGTTAATAACAACGACGAGGCAAGAAGGGCGCTGGTAGAGCGTCGTAGGGATAAGTTCATTTGTCTGTCCGGCAGTGCGTTTCGTTATGTTTTGTTTTAGAGATGTAAAGGAATAGCATGGCAAAAATCCGAAGTATAGCGACTTATTTGCGCATTAATGCCGTCGTAAACGGTGACTAACGAATCAACTGTTAAAGAAAAGTAAATTCAGCTAAGTTGATTGCTTACAAAAGATGAAATTCAGAGGCGGTAGAATGTCGCGAAAAGATGGGGTGTTGGCGCTACTGGTAGTGGTTGTATGGGGGCTAAATTTTGTGGTCATCAAAGTGGGGCTTCATAACATGCCACCGCTGATGCTGGCCGGTTTGCGCTTTATGCTGGTTGCTTTCCCGGCCATCTTTTTTGTCGCACGACCGAAAGTACCACTGAATTTGCTGCTGGGGTATGGATTAACCATCAGTTTTGCGCAGTTTGCCTTTCTGTTCTGCGCTATTAACTTTGGTATGCCTGCTGGACTGGCCTCGTTGGTGTTACAGGCACAAGCGTTTTTTACTATCGTGCTTGGCGCGTTTACTTTCGGTGAACGACTACATGGCAAACAATTGGCGGGGATCGCCTTAGCGATTTTTGGCGTACTGGTGTTAATCGAAGATAGTCTGAACGGTCAGCATGTGGCGATGCTCGGCTTTATGTTGACCCTGGCGGCAGCATTTAGTTGGGCGTGTGGCAACATCTTCAATAAAAAGATCATGTCGCACGCAACGCGTCCGGCAGTGATGTCGCTGGTAATCTGGAGCGCATTAATCCCAATCATTCCCTTCTTTGTTGCCTCGCTGATTCTCGATGGTTCCGCAACCATGATTCACAGTCTGGTTACTATCGATATGACCACCATCTTGTCTCTGATGTATCTGGCGTTTGTGGCGACAATTGTTGGTTATGGGATCTGGGGGACGTTACTGGGACGCTATGAAACCTGGCGGGTTGCACCGTTATCGTTACTGGTGCCTGTAGTTGGACTGGCAAGTGCGGCACTATTGTTGGATGAACGCTTAACGGGTCTGCAATTTTTCGGTGCGGTGCTCATTATGACCGGGCTGTATATCAATGTATTTGGCTTGCGGTGGCGTAAAGCGGTAAAGGTCAGAGGCTAAACCATACGCACAGAATGTGATGCCAGCACTCTGTGCGTCTGCTTTTATCGCGGAAAAAAGTACTTTACCTGGAACTCGAAAATATTGCTGTAAAGTAACGAATAATCCAGCGGAATAGAGTTACTATCCACAGCCTGGGTCTGAATTTTAAGTATGGGATCCCGTGGGCTGATCCGTAAAATACTGGCGATTTCTGGGGTAGGAAAAGTCGGGGAGAAAGTTTCAAAGGTGCCAATGATTTTGATCCCGCATTCGTTCTCAATATACGAAAATTTGGATTTTTGCATATGCGATACGGTTAAATCAGGAAAACGTGCCACTGACATCCACGTTTCTTCTAATTGTGCTGCATTATCCTCAATGAATCGCAGTCTCTTTATGTAATAAACCTGCTCACCAGTCACTAAATTCAGCTCAGTCGCAATAGTAGGAGAAGCATCCTGCACTTCAAATTTCATAATCTGACTTCCTGCCTCTTTGCCGCTTTTATGTGCAATTTCACTGAAACTGTTCATGTGATCAATGTGTGCAACAAAATTCTTTTTTTGAATGTATGTTCCTGAACCATGCTTTCTGTGAATAATTCCTTCGCCTTCCAGCAGGGATAATGCCTTACGCAGGGTATTACGCGAAACATTATAACGAACAGCGAGTTCCGCTTCTGACGGCAACAAATCACCAACATGCCATGAATTGCCATTGATCTCGGATTTAAGTAAGCGGGCAATCTTTTGAAAAATCACTTTTGCACCTTTTAAGAGCCATTGAAAACAAGGAGTTGAGACCTGATTAGTTTATCGTATGGCCGAGTCGTTTAATTATCACCCTGTTGTTGAACAACTTTATTGCTGTATTACTGTGATCAATGTACCAGGACGTGTAGCTACTGTGGGATATGATATTTACACAATGTAGTCTGTTATATACCAGTAAGGAAAAATATGAAAAAGATATTGTTAGTTTGCGCTGCGGGCATGTCAACCAGTATGCTGGTTAAACGTATGATTGATCATGCTACCGCTATTTCACTTGAAGTTAATATTTCCGCATTGGCGATTGCAGAGGCTAAAGGGAAAATTAAAAATAACGAAGTTGACGTTGTTTTACTTGGTCCGCAAGTTCGCTTTCAGAAACCAGAGATTGAAGCCGTTGCACAGGGGAAAATGCCTGTAGCCGTTATCGAGATGAAAGACTATGGCACAATGAACGGACAGGCAGTTCTTGAATTTGCGATGAAACTACTGCAAGAGTAATAATCTAATATTATTAAACTATTACCTGAACTAACTTTTCACACATCATAAAATGGATATGGCATACATGCTTTATTGGGATGTATAAATATCCAGAACAACAGGTATAAAAAAATGGGATTAATGGCATCATTCGAACGTGGAATGGAACGTTTTCTTGTTCCAGTTGCTATCAAGTTAAACTCACAAAAACATGTTGCAGCGGTGAGAGATGGATTCGTTTTTACGTTTCCAATTATCATGGCAAGCTCATTAATTATATTAATTAACTTTGCCATATTATCGCCCGACGGTTTTATTGCCGGATTACTGCATCTGAACAGCATTTTCCCCAACCTTGAAAAAGCACAAGCTATTTTTACTCCGGTAATGAATGGTTCTGTAAATATCATGTCAATTATGATTGCTTTCCTGGTCGCCAGGAATGTGGCGATTAGCTATGAGCAAGATGATCTTTTATGCGGATTAACGGCAATAGGAGCATTTTTTATTGTTTATACCCCATACCAGATGATAGATGGGCAGGCATTCCTGACGACCAAATATCTCGGCGCGCAGGGGTTGTTTGTTGCTGTTATCGTTGCATTGATCACCAGTGAAATATTTTGTCGCTTAGCTCGAAACCCCAAAATCACCATAACGATGCCGGCAGCTGTACCTCCTGCGGTAGCGCGTTCATTTAAAGTTTTATTGCCAATATTTTTTGTCATGGTGTTCTTTTCCGCACTTAATTATTGCCTGACATTGATATCCCCGGCAGGATTAAATGATCTCATTTACACATTAATCCAGACGCCGCTCAAACATATGGGAACGAATATCTTTGCGGTAATTATCCTGGGGGCTGTGGGTAATTTCCTCTGGGTGCTGGGGATCCACGGACCTAATACAACGTCGGCAATTCGAGAAACCGTTTTTTCTGAGGCTAATCTGGAGAATCTCTCCTGGGCCGCTCAACACGGCACTACCTGGGGCGCGCCATATCCGATTACCTGGACTTCTATTAATGATGCATTCGCCAACTGCGGCGGTTCAGGTATGACGTTGGGGTTATTGTTGGCTATTTTTATCGCTTCTAAGCGTGCGGAATACCGTGATCTGGCAAAAATGTCATTTATCCCCGGTATTTTCAATATCAATGAACCGATAATGTTCGGCCTTCCTATTGTACTTAACCCCATCATGATGGTGCCGTTTATTATGGTTCCCATTGTTAACTGTGCCATTGGTTACTTCTTTGTTTCGATGGAAATTATTCCACCGGTTGCTTATGCCGTGCCCTGGACTACGCCCGGACCTTTAATTGCTTTCCTCGGAACCGGGGGAAACTGGCTGGCATTACTGGTTGGTTTTTTATGTTTAGGTGTGGCGATAATGATCTATTTACCTTTTGTTATCGCCGCCAACAAAGTCAATAACATGGCAACTAACGGATAATTCCATTTACCCAGGAAGGAGATTGTGATGTTTGCAGATGAAGAACTTGTTATGGAGTTGCTGATCAACGCGGGACAGGCTCGTTCTGATGCGATGGAAGCCATACGTTGTGCCGGGCAAAAAGACTGGCAGGGCGCAACTAAACTAATGGCCAGCTCTGAATCTGCCTGTCTTCAGGCGCATAAGATTCAGACCGCGTTAATTAGTCAGGATGAAGGCTGTGGCAAAATAGAAGTTAATTTAATTCTGATACATGCACAGGATCATTTGATGAATGCAATATTATGCCAGGATTTAGCCAGGGAAATTATTTCATTAAGAAAAGAGCTCCATGCCTGATTTTTTCTCCAGTGCGATATCTGGAGGAAATTACTACACTCTTAAGGATAAGTCATGAATATAAAGACGCTTAACGTCAGCCTTTTGTCTATTTCTATTATTACAGCATTGTTTCCGTTGAACGCGATGGCAACAAAATTAACCATAGAGCAGCGCCTTGAATTGCTTGAAAATGAATTGTCGCAAAATAAACAAGAGCTGAAAGCAACACAGAATGAACTGGGAGTATATAAATTCCGACTTTCGACATTACAAAAAAGCATCACAGAAAATAAATATCAATCGGCCTCGCTTGCCGAAATATCAGCGACATCTCCCGTTGCTGATAACATCAAAAATGAAAACGGTGAACAGAACTCGTTTGCCGCAGCACATACTATAAATGGATCGCAGCAAATTGCCGTTATTGAAAGTAAAGGCGATAAAACCACTATCGAAAGCGTGACCCTGAAAGATATCAGTAAATATATAAAGGATGATATTGGATTCAGCTATCAGGGGTACTTCCGCTCAGGCTGGGGCACCGGTAATCACGGCTCACCACAAACTTATGCAGCGGGTTCTCTGGGACGTTTTGGTAACGAGATGAGTGGTTGGTTTGACCTGACCTTAAATCAGCGTGTTTATAATCAGGACGGTAGAACGGCAAATGCGGTCGTTACCTATGATGGAAACGTAGGTCAGCAGTATAACGATGCCTGGTTTGGTGACAGTGCCAATGAAAATATCATGCAGTTCAGTGATATTTATCTGACAACGCGAGGTTTTTTACCCTTCGCACGAGAGGCAGAATTCTGGGTCGGCAAACATAAACTCCCGCAATATGAGATCCAAATGCTGGACTGGAAAACCTTAACCACGGATGTTGCCGCGGGTGTGGGGATTGAAAACTGGGCGCTTGGTGTAGGGCTGTTTGATATGTCCTTAAGCCGAGATGATGTCGATGTTTACTCTCGTGATTTTACGCGTACCAGTCAGATGAATACCAATTCTGTGGATGTTCGTTATCGCAATATCCCGTTATGGGATGATGCGACGTTGTCATTAATGGCTAAATATTCCGCACCTAATAAAACGGATCAACAACAAGATAATGAAAATGACGACAGTTATTTTGAAATGAAAGATAGCTGGATGCTGGCTTCTGTTTTACGGCAAAACTTGCAACGCGATACGTTTAATGAATTTACGTTACAGGTTGCCAATAATTCCTATGCCAGCAGTTTTGCCAGTTTCTCAGATGCCAGTAATACGATGGCGCATGGTCGCTATTACTATGGTGACCATACCAATGGGATCGCCTGGCGTTTAATCTCTCAGGGCGAGATGTATCTGACTGACAATATTATTATGGCTAACGCGCTTGTCTATTCTCATGGCGAAGATGTTTATAGTTATGAAAGTGGCGCTCATAGTGATTTTGACAGTATTCGCACCGTAATAAGACCGGCCTGGATCTGGAATACATGGAATCAGACGGGGCTTGAATTAGGCTGGTTTAAGCAACAGAACAAAACTCAGCAGGGGGTAACGCTAAATGAATCGGCTTATAAAACGACACTCTGGCATGCATTGAAAGTGGGTGAAAGTATTTTAGGTTCACGACCAGAAATTCGCTTCTACGGGACGTATATCAATATTCTGGATAACGAATTATCGAATTTTAAGTTTAATGAGAACAGCAAAGACGAGTTTATGGCCGGCATCCAGGCGGAAGTCTGGTGGTAATCTATTTAGTTAAGGAGTTGTGTATGTCAGGATTTAAAGAAGATTTTTTATGGGGCGGTGCGGTAGCCGCACATCAATTGGAAGGTGGCTGGAATGAAGGAGGAAAAGGCATCAGTATCGCTGATGTAATGACTGCTGGCGCTCACGGGGTGCCGCGTGAAGTGACAGAAGGCGTTATCGACGGACTTAATTATCCCAATCATGAAGCAATTGATTTTTATCATCGCTATAAAACAGATATTCAGTTATTTGCCGGGATGGGATTCAAATGCTTTCGAACTTCCATTGCCTGGACACGAATCTTTCCGCAAGGTGACGAACAGGAGCCGAATGAAGAGGGTTTACAATTTTATGATGATCTCTTCGATGAATGCCTGAAGCAGGGAATGGAACCTGTGGTGACGCTTTCGCATTTTGAGATGCCTTATCATCTGGTGACAAAATATGGTGGCTGGCGAAACCGTAAACTGATCGACTTTTTTATCCACTTCGCATCAACGGTCTTCACGCGCTATAAAGCAAAAGTAAAGTACTGGATGACGTTTAACGAAATCAATAATCAGGTGAATTTCAGCGAAAGCCTGTGTCCATTTACTAATTCCGGTATCTTGTATTCGCCAGAGGAAGATCTCAATGAGCGCGAACAAATAATGTACCAGGCGGTACATTATGAGTTAGTTGCCAGTGCCCTGGCGGTACAGACTGGAAAACTGATCAATCCTGAATTTAATATCGGCTGTATGATTGCTATGTGCCCCATCTATCCTCTGACGTGTGCACCCAACGATATGATGATGGCCACGAAAGCGATGCATCGTCGTTACTGGTTTACTGATGTTCATGCTCGTGGATATTATCCGCAACATATGCTGAATTACTTTGCAAGGAAAGGATTCAACCTCGATATCACACCAGATGATAACGCGATTCTTGCCAGAGGTTGTGTCGACTTTATCGGCTTTAGCTACTACATGTCTTTTACGACGCAATTTTCGCCAGATAATCCGCAACTGGATTATGTTGAACCACGAGATTTGGTCAGCAACCCTTATATCGATACATCCGAATGGGGATGGCAAATTGATCCGGCAGGGCTACGTTATTCACTCAACTGGTTCTGGGATCATTTCCAGTTGCCGCTGTTTATTGTCGAAAATGGATTTGGTGCGGTTGACCAGAGACAAGCTGACGGCACGGTGAACGATCACTATCGCATTGATTACTTTTCCTCCCATATTCGGGAAATGAAAAAAGCCGTAGTTGAAGATGGTGTTGACTTAATTGGCTACACCCCGTGGGGTTGCATTGACCTGGTTTCTGCCGGAACAGGAGAAATGAAAAAACGCTACGGAATGATTTATGTCGATAAAGACAACGAAGGGAAGGGAACGCTGGAACGGATACGTAAAGCATCGTTTTACTGGTATCGGGATCTCATCGCCAACAATGGCGAAAATATATGAGACTTCAGGAAGATATTACGGAAATGTCAGGCTCTGTGATCAGAGCCTGACAATAACTACATAGCGTGTTGATTATAATAGGGCACGCCGAGCGCATCCGACTTATCACTGCCAGTACCCATGTGATTTAAATCAAACGGTGGTTGTTCCTGCGATGTGGGAACAACCACGACATTGCCACAGGAAGTAACAACCGGCTGCGTGGTTTGTTCCGCAACGCCCTGCGCAGAAAAGAGAATAAGCGCAGTTGCTATTGCGGATAAAAGTGGTTTCATGATTGCCTCAGTGACGTTGTCACGTTATCAACTAGTTGTTGTAATGATTTAATGGATGTAAAAAGCGCGATTCACCCTGCATATTGGTCATCCGGTATTTATGCGGCGGAACATCAAAGTAATTTTTGAAGGTTCGGGTCAGAGTTTGTTGGGACTCGAAGCCATATCGTTCCGCCAGATAGAGTATCGGCTCGTTACTTTCCTTCAGCTTTTGCGCGATTTCCGTCATCTTACGGCTACGGATGTATTGGCCTAATGAATGACCGGTTTCTTTTTTAAACATCCGTTGCAGGTGCCATTTGGAGTAACCCGAACGCTCTGACACTTTCTCCAGTGACAGTGGCGATTCCAGGTTGTCCTCGATCCAGTCCAAAATGCTATGAATGGTAATAGCGTCAGTATTGCGTCTGGACATCGTCATACCTCTTTTTTCGTTTACGGCAGGGGGTTCCTTAAGAAATTGTCAAAAGTACTCCGGTTCAAGTGTTGCCACTTCGTCCGCCGTCAGGTTTTTTGTTAATTCTTGATGCAGGTCCTGGCCAACTAATTGATGGCATTGTTCACATATTGCCGCGCCGCTGGTGGTAAGTTTTACCAGTACGCCGCGCTTATCATTCGGGTTCGGCAACCTTTCCACCCAGCCTTTACAGACCAGGCGATCCAGCATACGGGTCAGTGCCCCCAGGTCGACCGACAACACTTTTTTCAGTTCAACCGGAGTAATACACGCCGCGCAGCGGATAGAGCAGAGCACCTTAAACTGTGCCGCGGTAATATCCAGCGGAGACAGATACTCGTTAAGCAGGCGATCTTTCTTCTGATTAACCATATGGATTAAGCGACCCAATGGAATAATTTCATTGAACAGATCGCTGGTATTTTTCACATTAGTTGCCCTGGCAAGTAATTAGTTGCAGGGGATAATATTGCCCAGGCAAGTATAAGTCAAATGAATGAATTGACCGATGCCACGTTTTGCTAAATCGGTTCAAGTTTTGGTCAATGCGATGCAAGGTTAGCTAAAGAGTGACACTTTATCCTTGTTTACCCCTTATACTTTTCGCTGATAAACCAGATACACAGGATAACAACCACCAATGTTAGATTTGTTTAAAGCAATAGGCCTGGGGCTGGTGGTGTTACTGCCGTTAGCTAACCCATTGACAACTGTCGCGTTATTTCTTGGCCTGGCAGGCAACATGAGCAGTGCCGAACGTAATCGTCAGTCGTTGATGGCCTCGGTGTACGTATTTGCCATCATGATGGTGGCGTATTACGCCGGGCAACTGGTGATGGATACATTTGGCATTTCGATTCCCGGTCTGCGAATTGCAGGCGGCTTAATCGTCGCGTTTATCGGTTTTCGGATGCTCTTTCCGCAACAGAAAGCGATTGATTCACCGGAAGCGAAAAGCAAGTCGGAAGAGCTGGAAGATGAACCCAGTGCCAATATTGCTTTTGTACCACTGGCAATGCCAAGTACCGCCGGTCCGGGAACCATTGCGATGATTATTAGCTCGGCCTCCACAGTGCGTCAGAGTTCAACCTTCGCTGATTGGGTACTGATGGTTGCGCCGCCGCTGATCTTTTTCCTGGTGGCGGTTATTTTGTGGGGAAGTCTACGCAGCTCTGGCGCAATTATGCGGCTGGTGGGCAAGGGGGGTATTGAAGCGATCTCCCGTCTGATGGGATTCCTGCTGGTATGTATGGGCGTGCAGTTTATTATTAACGGCATCCTGGAAATCATTAAAACGTATCATTAAAAAAGGCCCGAATGGGCCTTTCGACTATTGTGTCTGTTCTTCGAGTGTCACTGGCCAGCGGCGAAAAATGATGATTGACCATATTAACGCAGCAAAAGCAGGCACCGCGCCCACATAACCAATCATCGACATTGACCAGTGCAGACTCACCTGATTACCTACCAACGCACCCGCGCCGATTCCAATATTAAATATCCCGGAGAATAGCGCCATCGCGACGTCGGTGGCATCTGGTGCCAGCGCCAGCACTTTAACCTGCATACCAAGCCCGATGATCATCATCGCGATCCCCCAGAAAATACTCAGCACCCCGAGGTGTATTTCACTGTTCGCCGCAGGTAGCAGCAGCGCCAGGCACACCAGCAATAGCGCAATCGCTGTACTCACCAACGCAGACGCATACTGATTACCCAGTTTACCGAAAATCACGCTGCCAATAATGCCCGCACCACCGAGTAATAACAGTAATGCCGTGGCAAAGTTGGCGCTGAATCCCGCAATGTTTTGTACAAAAGGCTCGATATAGCTGTATGCCGTGTAATGGGCGGTGACAACCACCACAGTTAACAAATAAATGCTCATCAATGCCGGGCGGCGGAACAATAGCGGGAGGCTTTTCAATGAACCGGAATGCTCACTGGGCAGCAAGGGAAGTAACTTAATCAGGCACAAAAGGGTAATAAGCGCCCCGATACCAATCGCGAAGAAGGTCATTCGCCAGCCAAAATACTGCCCCACAATGCGCCCGAGAGGTAAACCTAATACCATTGCCAGTGCTGTACCGGTGGCAATTAAACTCAATGCCTGTGCTCGCTTCCCGGCCGGAGCCATACGGATCGCCAGAGACGCCGTAATAGACCAGAAAATCGCATGTGCAAAAGCCACACCAATACGACTGATCACCAGAACGGTAAAACTCCACGATAAAAACGACAGTACGTGGCTGGCAATAAACACCACAAACAGGCAGATCAGTAATTTGCGGCGTTCAACCTGGCTGGTCATTAACATAAAAGGCAATGACATTAGCGCCACTACCCATGCATAAATTGTCAACATGATGCCGACCTGAGCGGTTTGCATGTGAAAACTATGCGCAATGTCAGAGAGCAGGCCAACAGGGACAAATTCGGTGGTATTGAAGATAAAGGCGGCGACTGCCAGCGTAACGACCCGTAGCCACGCTACTTTGCGGGAAACAGTGTTTGTTGTCATAACAGATTATCGGGTGAGTTGCGAAAAAGTGATGAAATGATCTTAAAACGGTTAATGATGTGAATACAATGCATTTGTGATCTGGATCGCATTTCCATCTCTCTGACGGTTGTTCTGTCACGCATCAGAGAGTTGTTAACATCACATTTTAATGACGATCAGGAAGGGGGCCTGTTCTTCTTTTACTTGAGGTGCAATATTACGAACGGGAAAATCATCAGGAAGAGATATGTAATTGCTGATGCTTACTGGCGTAACCATATTTGCCCCATATAGTCATAAGTCATCGGAACATCACTATATAGAGCATATTAGCCGCATGAACTATCAAAAATAGCTCATTGGTAACCCTGTTTTGCCGAGTCAGGCGCATCCAGCAGTTGAATAAATGCCTCAAGCGGACGCGTTTTCGCACCACGACGCCAGACCAGCCAGGTTGTTAACCAACGCCATTGCTCAGCTAACGGCCACGCTTCAACCTGGTGATGCCCCGGCATACTTTCCAGCATAGAGCGTGGAATAAGCGCAATGCCTGCTCCTGCGACCACACAGGCCAACATCCCGTGATAAGACTCCATCTCGTGAATAGTTCCCGGAGCGGCACCGTCAGCATGAAACCAGCTTTCGAAGTGGCGACGATACGAACAATTGGCGCGGAAGGCATAAATGTTACTGCCATTCACCTGACTGGCACGGGTTACTGGCGCATGTCCTTGTGGCGTGACGATCATCAGTTCCTCGCGGTATACCGGTATCCCGTCAATGGCAGTATGGTTAATGGGCCCATCAATAAACGCCGCATTCAGTTTTCCCTCCAGCACACCTTCCAGCATAGTGCCGGAAGGGCCGGTGGAAAGTGAAAACTGAATTTTGGGATAACGACGGTTAAATTCCGCCAGCGTGGCCGGAATGCGCACTGCAGCGGTGCTTTCCAGCGATCCCAGAGAAAATAAACCTTGCGGCTCATCGCCAGCGACAACGCTCCGCGCTTCATCCACTAACGTGAGAATTTGTTGGCTATAGCGTAAAAAGTTATGCCCGGCAGGCGAGAGACGTAAACGCTGATTCTCGCGAATAAACAGATCAACCCCCAGTTCTGTTTCCAGCTGGCGTAGACGGGTAGTGAGATTCGACGGCACGCGATGCACTTTTGCTGCAGCCTGGGTAATGCTGCCAGCTTCGGCAACCGCGTTGAACATCTCCAGTTGGGTCAGATCCATAGCATTCTCGATTCGTGAATAAGTGGCTTAATATTATTCATTTTAAAGCAAGAGTAAATCTGCGTATCTTCATACCATGACTCATAAAGGAGATACCCCGATGACCATTACTCCGGCAACTCATGCAATTTCGATAAATCCTGCCACCGGTGAACAACTTTCTGTGCTGCCGTGGGCTGGTGTTGACGATATCGAAAACGCGCTTCAGCTGGCGGCAGCAGGCTTTCGCGACTGGCGCGAGACAAATATAGATTATCGTGCTGAAAAACTGCGTGATATCGGTAAGGCTCTGCGCGCCCGTAGCGAAGAAATGGCGCAAATGATCACCCGTGAAATGGGCAAACCAATCAACCAGGCGCGCGCTGAAGTGGCGAAATCGGCGAATTTGTGTGACTGGTATGCAGAACATGGTCCGGCAATGCTGAAGGCAGAACCTACGCTGGTGGAAAATCAGCAGGCGGTTATTGAGTATCGACCGTTGGGGACGATTCTGGCGATTATGCCGTGGAATTTTCCGTTATGGCAGGTGATGCGTGGCGCTGTTCCCATCATTCTTGCTGGTAACGGCTACTTACTTAAACATGCGCCGAATGTGATGGGCTGTGCACAGCTCATTGCCCAGGTGTTTAAAGATGCGGGTATCCCACAAGGCGTATATGGCTGGCTGAATGCCGACAACGACGGTGTCAGTCTGATGATTAAAGACTCGCGCATTGCTGCTGTCACAGTGACCGGAAGTGTTCGTGCTGGAGCGGCTATTGGCGCACAGGCTGGAGCGGCACTGAAAAAAAGCGTACTGGTAAATCAAAA
>OBXM01000552.1_pt1 | contig 35743 bp, 38 predicted proteins | sample 1538141 | NCBI WGS metagenome assembly OBXM01 (sample SAMEA2580153, study PRJEB22360) | human gut metagenome | biome: human gut; feature: human-associated habitat; material: faeces | place: Denmark | collected 2008/2010 | reverse complement strand
GAGCCACACTATCCGACAGGCAAAAATCAACACCATGCATTTCGAGAAATTTCTGTACCATCGGGGCGGTGTCATCATCAAGAATGCTGGACAGAATTTTATCTGCAAGGTCGCACACCGTAATGTTTTTTACTCGATTGTGCAAGCCTTCCGCACATTTAAGGCCAATGAGTCCCGCCCCGATAATAAGAACCCTGGATTCTGAAGAAATTGCTTTCTCTAGAGCGAGGGTGTCATCCAATGTCATAAAGGAGAAATGGTTCTTCACAGAATCTAATCCATCTAAGGATGGAACAAAAGGAGATGAACCGGTGGCAACACATAATTCAGAAAATGGAATTATGCTGTTTTTTGACAATACAATTAATTTGTTTTTATAATCAATTTGGAGGGCGGTTTCATCATAGAGAACCTCACATCCATTTTTCTTGTAAAAGTCATCAGAGCGATATCCAATTTTATCAAGTGTCGTTTTTCCTTCAAGGTAATAGGAGATAAGAGGACGGCAGTACACGGGATGACTTTCTTTTGAAACGACAACAATATGGTTTTTTGTGTCTATACTGCGAATGCCTTCAATACATCCAGTGGCAGCTATACCATTGCCGATAATCACATACTGTTTCATATGTTTACCTCTCCTCATATACAATTGCTCTGTTTGGACAGCCCTTGACACAGGCAGGCTCCCCGCAGGCGTTTTCCAAGCATAGTTCACATTTTTGCACTGTCCCGTTTTCAGAAATTGAAAGAGCGCCATAAGGACAAGCCATAATGCAGGAAAGACAACCCACACACTTTGTTTTATCGATGCAGACAAGACGGCCATCGTCTATGTGTAAAGCGCCCGAAATACAGCATTTTACACACAGAGGGTCATCACAATGACGGCAGGAAACAGCAAAATTAATTTTGTCTTTGCCGTCTACCGAGATTCTCGGAAAAAGTTTTTTGCCCTTTAGTGCTTTCACTATATTTGATAATCCAGAGTTGGCAAAGGCACAATTATATTCACATAAGTGGCAGCCAAGGCACCATTCTTCAATAACATATACTCGTTTCATACAATTCCCCCTTATTCTCCGGCGTGAGATATGCCGAGAATCTCAAGTTCTTTGTCTGTTAGACCGATACCACGAAGCATCAAACGGTTACCCCTTAATGCTTCGATGGAATTGATACCCATACCGCCCATCAGTTCCTTGATTTCATGACGCCAAGCATTCATTAAATTGACAAGGCGTTCACACCCTATTTCGGGATTAAGACGTTTTACAAGCTCGGGGCGCTGTGTGGCAATGCCCCAGTTACACTTGCCGCTTTGACAGGTGCGGCAAAGGTGGCAGCCAAGTGCAAGGAGAGCGGCGGTTGCGATATAGCAGGCATCTGCGCCAAGAGCGACAGCTTTTACGATATCTGCAGCACTGCGGATACTGCCGCCAACAACAATAGAAACATTATTCCGGATTCCTTCGTCACGGAGGCGTTTGTCTACGGATGCCAAAGCAAGCTCAATCGGAATTCCCACATTATCACGAATTCTTGTAGGGGCTGCTCCCGTACCGCCACGAAAACCGTCAATGGCGATAATATCTGCACCGCTGCGGGCGATTCCGCTTGCAATGGCGGCAATGTTATGTACGGCAGCAACCTTAACAATAATGGGCTTCTTGTATTCAGTTGCTTCTTTCAAGGAGTAGACAAGCTGCCGCAAATCCTCAATCGAGTAAATATCATGATGTGGTGCGGGGGAGATAGCATCCGAACCTTCAGGAATCATACGTGTACGGGAAACATCCCCAACAATTTTAGTGCCGGGAAGATGTCCTCCGATACCGGGTTTTGCTCCTTGTCCCACCTTGATTTCAATAGCGGCACCGGCCTCCAGATAATCCTTGTGAACACCAAAACGACCGGATGCAACCTGTACGATTGTGTTTTCACCATAACAATAAAAATCTTCGTGCAGACCACCTTCGCCGGTGTTATAGAGAACCCCGAGCTGCCTCGCTGCGGTTGCCAATGATTTATGGGCGTTATAGCTGATAGATCCGTAGCTCATTGCAGAGAACATAACCGGCATAGAGAGTTCCAGCTGTGGTTCTAATTTGCAAAGTATCTGTCCATTTTCATCTTTCTCAATCTGCGATGGTTTTTTACCAAGAAAAACTCTGGTTTCCATAGGCTCTCTAAGAGGGTCGATGGAAGGATTCGTTACTTGGGATGCGTTTATAAGCATTTTATCCCAATATACCGGAAAAGGCTTTGGATTACCCATAGAAGAAAGCAATACACCACCACTGCCCGCCTGCTTATAGATTTCTTTAATTGTATCATCCTGCCAGTTGGCGTTTTCACGGAGCCGGCAGTCGCTTTTAATAATTTTCAATGCTCGTGTTGGGCAGAGCACAACGCACCGCTGGCAGTTTACACATTTGGTTTCATCAGACAGCATAAACTTACCATCTTTATCATAAGAATGAACCTCGTTCGCACATTGTCGTTCACATACACGACAAGCAATGCAGCGATTATCATTCCTTATTACTTCAAATTCAGGATAAATAAATTCTACGCCCATTAGTACGCACCGTCCTTTACCTTAACAATTACTGCTTCACCGCCTGCCGGAGAGGTCATATTCTCTACATTCGGTTCCATTATGCGGATAGCTGCTTCTTCACTTGCAATAAATACCTTGTCATCTTTTTCGCCAACTACCATAGAACGAAGCTTCAAACGATCATTGAGTGCCATAAGCCCACCGTTAAAACCAAGTACAATGGAAAAGGGACCGGTAATTAAAAGGCTTGGAAAAACAGTACGAAGATATTTCAATTTTTCCTTTTTTGAGGTATCCAGCTTTGCCGCAATGGTACTCCAAAAAGGTGCAGCAATAACGCTTGCTGCTTCATCTAAAGAAAGCTTTTGTACTCGGAGCAGATAATCCATAATATAGGTGATAACCTCGGTATCGGTTTGAAGGGTACATTTATAGCCGAACATCTCGATAAATCGGCGGTTAGCATCGTAGGAAGATATTTCACCGTTATGTACAATAGAATAATCAAGCAAAGTGAAAGGATGCGCACCGCCCCACCAACCAGGTGTATTTGTGGGGTATCTGCCGTGAGCTGTCCAGGAATATGCTTCATATTCCTCTAATTTATAGAACACACCAACATCTTCGGGAAATCCAACTGCTTTAAATGTCCCCATATTCTTTCCGCTTGAAAACACATAGGCACCGTGCATTTCGGTATTGATTTTCATGACTGAACGTGCCACATATTCTTTTTCATCAAGCTGAAGATTTACGAGCATAGAATGGAGCGGGGCTACAAAGTATCGCCATATAATGGGTTCATCAGTTATAGACGGAATTTTCCTTGTGGGAATGATTTCAGATTTAACAATTTCAAAGCACTCTTTTAGGAATACCTCACAGTTCTTGCGAGAAGCTCTATCATTAAAGAACATATGTAAAGCATAGAATTCTTTATATTCCGGATAAATACCGTATGCCGCAAAGCCGCCTCCAAGCCCATTGGAACGGTCGTGCATCGGTTTCATTGATTCAATAATCCTCTCTCCGGTCATTTTGTTTCCGTCCTTGGAAATCACTGCGGCAATAGCGCAACCGGAGGGGATGCGTACTTGACCTTCAATATTACTCATAACGCTTGCCTTCCTTTCTTGTTCTTAAAAAACAAAAAGCAAAGGCGTTCATTTCAGTGCAGGAAACTGCTCCTAACCTAAAATGAACGCCTTTGCTCATTTCGGCCTTATTATATATGGTTATTTTAGATTTGTCAATAGAAAAACGAAAAAATTTGCAAGTTAAAAATATAATCTTGCAAAAAATAAGTTGACAATCCCGGTTTTTCATGTTAAAATGCTTTATGTTGAAGGCGACACGGTATTCGTGATTCATTTTTCGGGGGCCGTTCTCTTTTTTATCAAATTGAATAATAACAAAAAGGCAAAGGCGTCTTTAAGTGGTTTTATACCCTTAAAGGCGTCCTTTTGTTTTCAAAAGGAGGCTGCAAGATGTCAAATGTTGATGAAATCATTAAACGAGTAATCAAAGAAAACCCCACAGAACCGGAATTCCACAATTTGAGTGCCGCAGTCAAGAAGTACGGTGTGGTACACAACTATGTTGCAGGTTTTGAAGCCATGACCGCACAAGGTATCGTTTAATTTAAATATGTATATGTAAAGGCAAAGGAGTCTGACAAATCTTACGCGGATACAGGTGTCTTTATCTTTGGATTTTGAAAGGAGAAACTACAATGAGTACAGTAACAGAAATTTTTGGAAGCAAGGTGTTTGATGACAGAGTAATGAAAGCAACTCTCTCAGCAAGGGTATACAACACTCTCAAGAAAACAATTGATGAGGGCGAGGATTTGGATATCAGTGTGGCAAATGCTGTGGCTGCGGCAATGAAGGATTGGGCAGTGGAAAATGGTGCAACCCATTATACGCACTGGTTTCAGCCTCTTACCGGAATTACCGCTGAAAAGCACGATAGCTTTATTTCCCCATCACCCGATGGCGGGGTGATTATGGAGTTTTCGGGTAAAGAACTGATTAAAGGGGAGCCGGATGCCTCCTCTTTTCCGTCGGGTGGCCTTCGTGCAACCTTTGAAGCAAGAGGTTATACCGCTTGGGACCCTACCTCTTATGCGTTTATTAAAGGCAAAACACTTTGTATTCCCACAGCGTTTTGTTCTTATGGCGGTGAAGCTTTGGACAAAAAAACTCCGCTGCTTCGTTCTATGCAGGCTCTGAACAAGCAGGCTATGCGTATTATTCGCTTGTTTGGTGATAACACCGTTAAGTGCGTGAAGACTTCGGTAGGGCCTGAGCAGGAATACTTCCTTGTGGACAGAGAAATGTTCAACAAACGACAGGACTTGGTTTTTACCGGAAGAACTCTGGTGGGGGCAAAGTCACCTAAGGGACAGGAAATGGACGACCATTATTTTGGTGTGATCAAGCCCCGCGTGGCAGCTTTTATGGATGATTTGAATCATGAATTGTGGGAGTTAGGCATTCTTGCGAAAACGGAACATAATGAAGTTGCTCCTGCACAGCATGAGCTTGCACCTATTTACACGACAACCAATGTGGCTACAGACCATAACCAGCTGACTATGGAAATTATGCAGAGGGTTGCTGCAAAACATGGTCTTGTCTGCCTTCTCCACGAAAAACCTTTTGCGGGCGTCAATGGAAGCGGAAAGCATAATAACTGGTCCATCACTACCGATACCGGTGTAAATCTGCTTGCTCCCGGCAAAACGCCTTATGAAAACGCACAGTTTCTTTTATTTCTCTGTGCTGTTATTAAAGCAGTGGATGATTATCAGGATTTGCTTCGCATTTCCGCTGCTACAGCCGGCAATGACCACCGTTTAGGAGCAAACGAAGCACCTCCTGCAGTGGTTTCTATGTTCCTTGGTGATGAACTGAATGCCATTTTGGGAGCAATTGAAACCAATTCGCCATATAACGCTGCCGGTAAACAGGTTATGAAACTTGGCGTAAGTGTGCTCCCGCAGTTCACAAAGGATACCACAGATCGCAACCGCACCTCGCCTTTTGCTTTCACCGGAAATAAGTTTGAGTTCCGTATGCTTGGTTCCTCCAATAGTATTGCCTGTGCAAACATTATGCTGAATGCGGCAGTTGCTGAATCTCTCAAAATTTACGCAGACCGTTTGGAAAAAGCAGAGAACTTTGAAACGGCGCTTCATGAGATGATTGGTAAAACCATTAAGGACCATAAGAGAATTATCTTTAATGGCAACGGCTATGACGAAGCCTGGATTAAAGAAGCTACTGAAAAGAGAGGTCTGTGCAATTACCGTACTACGGCAGATTGTATTCCTCATCTTCTCGACAAGAAGAATGTGGATATGTTAACCGCCCATAAGGTTTTCACAGAAGCCGAACTCAAGTCCCGTATGGAGATTACCCTTGAAAATTATTGTAAAACTGTTCTCATTGAAGCAAATACCATGGTAAGCATGGCAAGAGGTGAAATTGCTCCGGCTGTGGAAAGCTATGTAAAGGAAATTGCAAAGACAGCAACGCTCAAAAAGTCCGTATCGGATGATATTTCCTGTGTCTATGAGAACAATTTACTCAAAAAGCTCTCTGTACTGACCGAGCGTATTTCTATTGCGGCAGACGAACTCGAAAGTGCAATTGCTCAGGTAGGACTGTGCGACAATGTCGTTGCAGAATCCGCTGCAATCCGAGATGTTATTATCAATAAAATGGGAGAATTGCGTGTTGCCTGCGATGAGGCAGAAGTATTGACCTCCAAAAAGTATTGGCCGTTCCCGACTTATGGAGATCTGCTGTTTGGGGTTAGATAAAAAAGATAAATAACCTTTAGAGAGATGATTTTTATGGATACTACAAGCATCATGGTGTGCAGGTAGAAGGCAATCCGCTGCCTAAAATTCAGATAGATATTGTTGTCAGTAAAGTTCCCGTTCGCAGTGTAATTGAAACGGTAAAAAAAGTTCTTTATACCGGTCACATCGGCGACAGAAAAATCTTTGTCTATGGCGTAGAAAACATTGTTAAGGTTCGTACCGGTGAAGAAGGTTATGACGCTCTGCAGGATGTTGAATAAACTGAAAAGATAGTTTTATTTTGAAGCATGAAGTTGGTGCAGTTTATTTCACCAAGTAAATTCCTTAAATTAAATCGGAGAACCTGAGTTGTCTGAGTTGTAAAAAAAGCATTTCTTGAAAACAATATACGTGTATCTGGCGAGCATTGCTTTGAACATAACATCTTAAGATTAAGATAATCAAAAGTATTTGAGACAGGAGAAGTAACACAGAGAATCGCTTACAGCGAGTATGGGGTGGTGAGAGCCATACAGTAGATTCTGTGAGAATAACACCGGTCGAGCTGCAATCTGAAAAATGGAGATTTAGTAGGTGCGCCGAATAGCCTTGCGTTAGTAGGCAGAGCTTTGTCAGAAACTTTAAGAGAACAAATATAGGTGGCACCGCGAGAACAGCACTCGCCCTATAGGATGCTGAATATTGTTTTATGGGAGGATTATAGAGATGTGTTCTATTATGGGTTATTGCGGTACATCCGCAATATTAAAAGTATTTAGGGGAGGTTTTGAGAAAACTGTTTCCAGAGGACCTGACGACAGCAAAATAATTTATACAGGAAAGGGTCTTCTGGGCTTTCACCGCTTAGCAATCATGGGGCTACATCCGGAAGGTATGCAGCCTTTTTGCCTTGAAAATAACTATTTGGTATGTAACGGAGAAATCTATGGATTTGAACAGTTTAAGAAAAAGTTGTCTGAAAAGTACACATTCAAAAGCGAGTCGGATTGCGAAATATTGCTTCCATTGTATAAAGAATACGGCATAGAAATGTTTTCTATGTTGGATGCGGAATTTGCTCTCATTCTTTATGATGGCGAAAAAGAGGAATACATCGCGGCCCGTGACCCGATGGGTATTCGTCCTTTGTATTACGGATACGATAGAACAGGCACAATCCTTTTTGCCAGTGAAGCTAAAAACCTCGTAGGGATTGCAGATAAAATTATGCCATTCCCGCCCGGTCATTACTATAAAGGCGGAGAATTTGTTTGTTATTGCGATATTACCAAGGTAGAGATGGTTGTTCACGATAACTTGGACACAGTATGCAAAAACATTAGGGAGAAGCTTGTTCGTGGTGTTGAAAAACGGATTATTGCGGATGCAAAGGTAGGGTTTCTTCTTTCGGGTGGTCTAGACTCTTCTCTTGTGTGTGCTATTGCTGCCAAGAAAAGCAAAGAGCCAATCAAAACCTTTGCCATTGGTATGAGCGAAGATGCAATTGATCTTAAATATGCAAAACAGGTTGCTGATTATATCGGAAGCGACCACAGAGAAATTATCATCGCCAAAGATGATGTACTCTCTGCTTTGGAGCAGGTTGTTTATATCCTTGGAACCTTTGATATTACTACCATTAGAGCCAGTATAGGTATGTATTTGATTTGCAAGGCTATCCATGAAACAACAGATATTCGAGTGCTCCTGACCGGAGAAATCTCCGATGAACTGTTTGGCTATAAATACACGGATTTTGCACCAAGTGCCACGGCGTTTCAAGAAGAATCACAAAAGCGAATTCGTGAGCTACATATGTATGATGTGCTTCGTGCAGACAGATGCATTTCGGTAAACTCTTTGGAAGCTCGTGTTCCATTTGGAGATTTGGATTTTGTGAAATATGTTATGGCAATTGACCCAGAAATGAAGCTCAACAAATATGGAAAGGGCAAATACCTGCTTCGTCATGCCTTTGAAGAAGGTGACTATCTGCCTGATGAAATTCTGTGGCGTGAAAAAGCAGCTTTTTCCGATGCCGTCGGCCATTCTATGGTTGATTATCTGAAAGAACTTGCGGAGATTACCTATACCGATGAAACGTTTAAGTTAGGCTGTGAAAAATATAGACATGCAAAACCGTTTACAAAAGAATCCTTACTGTATAGAGAATTGTTTGAAAAATACTACTATGGTCAGGCGCAGATGATTGTTGATTTTTGGATGCCCAATAAGGAATGGGAAGGCTGCAATGTTAACGACCCTTCTGCCCGTGTTCTTTCCAATTATGGTGACAGTGGAAAATAAAAACTGATGTATGCAGGCAAGGTGAAAAAGGCTTATGAAGCCAAAAATTTGGAGCTTTTATTAAAATTTAAGATAATGGTAGCAGCATTTAACAGGAGGATTGCAGGCAAAACATTATCAATAACAAAATGAACCACCTTCTAATGCACAAACTTGAAAAAGCCAGTGTTTTGACTCATTCTGTGAAGAACTGAATGACCGTGAAACGACTGAAAAGCTCACATCCCTTGATACGGTTCAGGCCCTGCCGGATGCGTTAGAAGAAACAACAATAGGAATTTCAACGATTAAATCATAGGAGGTAAAAAATGCACTTTACAAAAATGCACGGTCTGGGAAATGACTATTTGTATCATTATGGGGAGTTAAAAAATTCGTCGGATATATCGAAAAGACTATCAGATAGGCATTTTGGAATTGGTTCTGACGGAATCATTACAATTTCACCGTCAACAACTGCGGATTTTAAGATGCGAATCTTTAATGCCGATGGCAGCGAAGCCATGATGTGTGGAAACGGTATCCGTTGCGTGGGCAAATATGTCTTTGATAAAGGCTATACCGACCGAAAAAGGCTGATTATTGAAACGTTGTCAGGCAATAGGGAGCTTACACTCAAAACCATCGGCAATAAGGTAAATGAAGTAACCGTCAATATGGGAAAATGCATTGTCAATAAACCGGTTTCACTGGATACATCTTACGGAAAAGTTATGGCCACCCCGGTATCGGTTGGAAATCCCCACGCCGTAGCTTTTGTTGAGAATATCACAAATGCTCCTGTGGATACAGTGGGAAAGGAACTGGAGCATCATCCGTATTTCAAAGATGGCGTCAATGCTGAGTTTGTGCAGGTGATTGACCGAAATACAATAAAAATGCGTGTCTGGGAGCGGGGAAGCGGTATTACCATGGCTTGTGGCACCGGAGCCTGTGCCTCAGTTGCTGCAGCAGTCCGGGCAGATTTATGTGATAAGGATAAGGAAATAACAGTTTGCCTTGATGGCGGACAATTAAAAATTAAAATATTTTCGAATGGCACAGCAATGATGACCGGTCCGGCAGAAATCATATGCGAATGTGAGGTTGAAGAAAAGTGAGAGCAAATATAAACTATAATAACTTAAAAGAAAGCTATCTATTTTCAGAAATTGCCAGACGAGTAAGTGACTTCAGCAAAACTCATCCCGGAAAAGAAATCATCCGTATGGGAATCGGTGATGTCACCCTGCCGCTTTGTAGTTCGGTGGTAGAAGCCATGAAACAAGCCGCAGAGGATATGGGAAAAGCCGATTCTTTTCATGGCTACGGTCCTGAACAGGGATATGATTTTCTCAGAGAAAGAATTCAAAACTATTATGCCGAAAATGGTGTTGCACTTGAACTCTCGGAAATATTTGTTTCTGATGGAGCTAAAAGCGATCTTGGCAATATTCTTGATTTGTTTGACAAAGAGAATACTGTTTTGATACCCGACCCTGTATATCCCGTATATGTGGATACCAATTTAATGGATGGCAGAAAAATTATTTTTGCAGATGCAAACGAAAATAACGGTTTCCTGCCACTGCCTGATGATTTGGTTTTGGCAGATATTATTTATATCTGCTCGCCTAATAATCCCACGGGAGCGGTTTATAACCGAGAGCAGTTAAAACTTTGGGTGGAATATGCCCTTCGCAATCACGCTGTTATTTTATTTGATGCAGCTTATGAATCTTTTATTGTGGATAAAGACCTTCCCCGCAGTATCTTTGAGATTGATGGTGCAAAGAGTTGTGCTATTGAATTTTGCTCGCTGTCAAAAACCGCAGGATTTACAGGTACTCGCTGCGGGTATACCGTAGTTCCTCAAACACTTAAATTTAACGGAATGAAACTTAATTATATGTGGCTTCGCCGGCAGACAACAAAATTTAATGGTGTCTCCTACATTGTGCAAAAGGGTGCAGAAGCAGTATTTACACAAGACGGGAGGAAACAAATCAAAGAAAATATTGCCTACTATCGAAAAAATGCTGAAATCATTATATCGGCCTTGGACAAGCTTGGTATTTGGTACACGGGCGGTAAAAATTCTCCATACATTTGGCTTCGTTGTCCGGATGGCATGGACTCGTGGGCTTTCTTTGATATGCTGTTATCTGAGATTGGTGTAGTCGGAACACCGGGAGCAGGCTTCGGAAGAAACGGGGAAAAGTTTTTCCGCCTAACTGCCTTTTCAACCAATGAGAATACGACTAAAGCGGTGGGAAAATTTCGTTCCTGCTTAGTGAAAGGTGCGGATAATCTATGAGTTATTCATCACCAATGAACAATTAGAGGGAATTGTAAAGCAATATCTAACGATTTTTTACTCATATGATTATGATAAAAAGGAATTCAACAAAATGCACAGACGGAAAAAGATGTTTTTAGCTGGAATTAAGGTTTCAATGAATATTTTGCAGTTAAAAGCCAATGCAAATCCGTTTTTATAAAAATTTTGAAGGAGTATGGTTGTGGTACAGACGATTCTGCTATCACGAAGTTAATGCTCTCATGATGGTGGTTAGATATGTCACAAAGCTCAGAGGTTATAACGGACGGGTTTCGCTCATACACAACGCGAATAGAAACACCTTATTCGCTTTGGCGCTCCATTGCCCGTGGAGAAATCACCGGGCAAGATGCACTATTCCAACGTCTTTATAAAGTTATAGGTGATTTTGATCTTATGCTAAAATGGGATGAATTGTTTGGCGTACAAATGCCGCCAAAGACAACTGTACATAAACCTGCACCTAATACAAATATGCTGTTATTACTCGCCCCGTGGATTACCATTTGGACAGCAATTGCCATTCATCCTATAATCGGTGCTGTGCTGGGAATTGCAGTAGCGGTACTTGTTCCAATATTATGGATTAGGTTTTGCCCGGTTGTTTATGAGCAAGTCAGTATCCCTATGGTAGCAGGACTTTCATTGGCAGTTTTGCTTGGCGGAAACGCACGGGTTATCATTCCTGTCAGTTATTTGCTGTTTGGTTTGATGTGGCTTATCGGTTCATTCCCCGGCGTACCTCTCACTGCCCATTACAGTGCAAATAACTATGGGGAAGAAAAAGCATTCTCTAATCCGCTTTTTATCAGTACGAATCGAATTTTGGGAATGGCTTGGTCTGTTCTTTACCTTGTTACATCTATTTGGACCTATATCCTTATGGGAACGGAATTATCTCCCTATGTGGGACTAATAAATTCTGTTTTACCTGCACTTATGGGCATTTTTACAGCATGGTTTCAAAAATGGTATCCACAACGATATGCAAGAGGTTGATCAGAAAACCAAATAAAAATAAATCTATATTCGCCATTCCGGCTTTAATATTGGGATAAAACAAATCATCAATTTTATATATCCCAGTTCAATTATTTTTCTCCACCTCCAAAATCACAAGTATAAGCCTTGCTTTCAATCGTAAACTTTTCATAAAAGACGGTTCCCTGTGATAGGCCGTTACATCTGATTCCAGTGACAGAAAGCAATTTAGTTTTTCTTTCAATTCGGAGTCAAGTTTCTGTTCAAACTGATTGTGTGCCCATGTCCCGATTCTCTTAGCTTTACAGAATTTTGCTGCACATATCTTGGAGCGTTCGCTGGGGCACAGTTTGCCATCATGAATCTGTTCCAATGTTTTCTGCATATTTATACTTCTATTAAACTTATTCAGTCACCGAAAGTCTGATTAAAATTATTGTTTTTATGATGAGATTATAGGTTTACGGACAACCAATATTGACCTTCCCGTATTTCCTGCGGCAGTTTGATTTGCTTAAAAGGCAAAAGCAATTGATTACTGCGGGTGGTGGGGAATACTACGACAACAAGTTATTTATCGCAAAGCCGGACGGTTCTCCCTACCGACGTGATAGAATGTCGGCTAACTTCGGTCAGCTTATCCGTCATCTTGAAATGCCGCACATTCGTCTCCATGATTTAAGACACACGGCGGCGACTAATATGCACCAGCTGACAGGAGATTTCTACACGGTAGGCGAGATATTAGGACATACCTTAAAGGGTATCGGAATATCACTTGGTATCTCTACCAACCTTGAAGCGGTGACGGCGCAGTATGTTGATGTTCGGATTGAGCGAAAGAAAACGGTACTTGAAACATATCATAAGGCATTACAGCCGCAGAAGTCCGACACAGGAAAAGAGAAAGGAGGTAAAGAAGCCGCCCCTAAAGAGAAAAAGAAAAGCAGCGAAATGGAGCTATAACAGATGTATCTTTTTATAGCTCCACGCTGCTTTTTATATGTTTTTAGGAGTTCCGGGCACCATTAGGGCACCACAAAAAGACATAAGAAAACCCGCGTAAACCCTTGATTTACGCGGGATTGTTGTTGTGTCATCAGGTCAAAATAGATGCAGCAACAATTTCTTATCTCCTTAGTTTTCCCATTATGCTTATGATTAGAAGCTGGTTAAAAAATAGCCAACTGTAGGGCCTATAAATATCGCAATATAAATCAAAGAAATCCACGGTTGATAATCCACGTAAAATTCTTTGAAGCTCAAGCTCCACGGATGCTTGATTATTACCCACCCAAAGACATCAAAAACAATGCAAATACCTGCCCATATAGCGCCTGTAATGAGGGCTTCTCCGATTGTGGGGTTTTGCAGTCCATTCATATACAGCCACCCGAACAGTGAAAACAGGATGATATTGTAAAGGGGATGCCAAGGTTTGGTCTTTTCGTAACCTTCGCCCATTCCATCTTTATCCATCGGCTTCATCTTCAGAACATAGATATTAAAGACGGTATGTAAAATACCCACCGCAGTAACAATAGCATAACATATCCAGAAGCATATCATAGACAGTCCGAAATCTTGCATAAAAATCACCTTCCCATTATATTAATAATATGAAATTTTAATAATGCTTTCTCAGTTTAGCGTTTAGCATAAAATCAGGCTGAAATAAGATACAATATTGCATCTATTTCAGCCTGATAACCATGGCGGAGACGGTGAGATTCGAACTCACGTGCCCGTGAGGACAACCTGATTTCGAGCGGTTACCTAGAACTGTAAATCGACGGAAAACAGAAGAATTTAATGGTAGATAAAGGCACTGCAAAGGCTCTGAAATTCAGGATTTTTGCAGTGCCTTTCCTTGCAGTTCAAGTAACCGTGCAGGTTTGCTAAAAACACCTCATTTTGACCCTTTTTTTGCACGTTGGAGAGATGTAGGAGAGATGTAAAACCCTGTTGTCATCAATGTTTGCTGCCTACTGCTGAAATTTTGGAGAGATATTGAGGCTAAAAAATGAATTATGAGAAAATTTGTGCCGACATCAAGGCAACACGAAAAAAGTATTTGACCCAACAAGAAGCAGCTGAACTTTGCCACCTGAGCAAAAAGACAATTTACAAGCTGGAACGCTCCGGGGTGCTCCCTTACGAGGAGAACGTTGACCAGCTGATTCACACCCATAAAATCAAAACCACTGATGTTCTGATTATGCTGAGGAATCGATATTGCCAGCAAAGCAGCCGAAGTCAGTACATTAAAACCATGACAAGCTATTATAAGAAACTCCTGCGAAAAGAACCAGATACTCTGGAACTTTCGGATATCATACGTTTAACTGGATTTTCCAAATCAGGAGTGCTGAACTGGTTGCTTTGCGGTAAGTTAAAATCAATTCGCAGCGGGCGCTTCTACCTTGTGCCCAAGAGATACTTGTTGGATTTTCTGTTATCACCATATTACCGCACCATTAAGAATAAATCCAGCAGACAAAAAGAGGATATGGCTGAAATTGAACGGTGTTACCATAACACAGATCAGGCAGGTGATGGAGATGAATGATTTCAAGCATCTGCTCAAGCAATATCCTGAATATATCACGAAGGAGCAATTTCGTATCATTGCCCATATCAGTAAACAAACCGCACGGTTTCTGTTGACCTGTGGATTAATTCCATGCCAGCATAGCGGAAAGAAAACCCGCTGCTATAAAATTAAGCTGACAGATGTAATTGATTATTTAGAGAGCCGCGAGCAGTGTCCGGCACTATACAGTCCGTCCAACTATCCGCTTTTCAAAGAAGTAACGACTGGCAGACGGCTTGCTGTTAATCCAGAGGAATACCCTTTGCTTCGAGAATACCTTCTTACAACCTTGGCGGATTATCCGGATGCTATGTTCCCAGAAGATGTGGCAAGGTATACGGGCTTTCAATCTGCCAGCGTTCGTTCTTGGGCAAACAATGGCAAGCTGAAGTATATACACTTTCCGCCGATGATTATTGTCCCCAAAGAGTATCTGCTGGATTTTCTTGCATCCAAGGATGGGTTAAATCGAAGAAGTCGAACGGTAGTTTTTAATGACCTTATTAATGGGTTTTTAGTCTGGAAACTGAAACATAGAAAGTGAGGTATGAATATGAATATTTTAGAGGAATTTTATTTTGGGAATATTGACCCCAATACGCAGAGTTTTGACAGCAGTTCAAGTTATGGTCAAGCAATGCAGATAATAGCTGACCGTGAGGAAAAACTCTCTGCATTACTGGAAGGGAAAGAAAAGCAGTTATTTCTGGATTTTTGCAATGCATGGTCTGAAATCAACGGAGCAACAGCAGTTAGCAAGTTCATTATCGGGTTTAAGCTGGGATCACAATTTACAGCAGAAGCATTAAAGGAGGATTGGGACAATGACCTTTGATTACATAGAGCGTAATGGATTATTGTATCCGAATATCGTGATTGAAGATGCAGATCGGATTGAGACATTGGGTAAATACGGTAAACTGAGATTGGAATATTTGCACAGCCAGAAACCGCAGATGTATCGAGAATTGCTGATTACAGGAAAACTAGCTGAACATTGTGAGTGCATAGAGACTTTGGCTTTCCAGCTTTCAGAGCAAATACATCAATTTTATATTTCGCAACATTCTTTAGCGGAAGATGATTTTTGGACACGGGCTTCCGCTTATTCAACAGCACAGATGATAGCTGACGAAGTGGTTTGCCATAAGCTTATTTACGTTTGATAAGGAGGTGTTGCAAATGAAGAAAATACTTGAGCAGTTATATTATGGAAATTTATACCCAAGTGAAAATATACATCCGTCGATAGATGGATACGCTGAAGCAAATCAGTTGGCTACACAAGCCTATGAGGAACTTGAAAGCAAACTGTGCCCGGAGATGAAGGTGTTGCTGGAGGATTTCATTTCTGAAAACATGCATCTGTGTTCTCTTGATGAAACCCAGGCGTTTATAGAAGGCTTTAAGCTAGCGAGCAAGTTGTTTGCGGAGATTTATTTACAAGGATAAAATGCCTGACCAACCGAAATAGAGAAAGGGGCTCTCAGCATCGAAATGCTGGGAACTCCTTTTTCAATGGTATATATCCTCATGATTTCGTCTAAAATATATTTAATATAAATAATAGCCGAAAATACATTGACCTTGTATAAGGTGTCGGCTATAATATAGTAAATAACAATTTTAGACGAAGAGGTGATTTTATGAATTATATACACAGAGTAATGGAGGATACCTTTCTCCGCCTTTCCAAAGAATTTCCTGCTTTGCTGCTTACCGGTCCGAGGCAGGTCGGAAAAACCACCATGCTGCAAAAGCTGGCTGCAGAGGAGAACATAGGACGGGAGTATGTTACACTGGACGATTTGACAGAGCGCCAAATGGCAAAGAATGATCCGAAGATGTTCTTGCAAATTCATAAGCCACCGGTGTTTATCGATGAAGTGCAGTATGCACCGGAGCTGTTTTCCTATATAAAAATACATGTTGACCAAAACCATCGTGCCGGTGATTTTTGGCTGACAGGTTCACAGGTGTTCAAATTAATGGAGGGAATACAGGAATCTCTGGCTGGGCGCGTTTGCCTGCTCCATATGGCTCCTATGTCACAGGCTGAAATCTACGGTGCTGCTTCAGCACCTTTTGTGCTGAATTTAGAACAGCTGTCGCAGCGGATAAAAGAGCGGACTCCTGTTGATACTCCTGCACTTTATGAGCGTATTTTCAGAGGTGGGATGCCTGCTCTCATCAGCGGACAGTACAGCGATTACCGGGCGGTTTATTCCAGTTATATCAGCACATATATTGACCGGGATGTAAAAGAAATATCTGGTGCCATTGATTCACTTAAATTTATGGATTTTATCACATCGGCCGCCGCTCTGTGTGGACAGATGGTGAATTATAAGACTATCTCTGATGCTGCCAGTATTGACCAGGTTACCGCCAAAAACTGGCTTGGGATTTTGGAGAGGCTGGGAATTGTATTTTATCTCCACCCATATTCCAACAATATGCTTAAGCGCATGGTGACGAAACCAAAACTTTATTTCTACGACTGTGGCTTGGTGGCATACCTGACCAAATGGAGCGATAGTGACACGCTGATGAATGGTGCAATGAGCGGTGCAATTCTTGAAAATTTTGTGGTGTCCGAGATTGTAAAGAGCTATCAGAACTGCGGCCGGGAAGCCTTTATTTATTACTACCGGGATAAGGATACTAAAGAGATAGATATTCTGCTGGAAGACAGCGGTAAGCTGTACCCTATGGAAATCAAAAAAACAGCCACGCCTCAAAGCCAACTCACCCGAGTATTCGGAGTCATTGATAAGGCTTCTCTGGAGCGTGGTACAGGGGCAGTACTTTGCACAACGGATAGGCTGTCAGCGTTTGACAGCCAAAATTTAATAGTTCCCATTTGGGGGATATAATAGACGATATTAAAATAGGTGACTTTAACCTGAATTCAATATTACAACCAATATAGCTCCATGGAGTCACTAATTTTAATTGGTTTCAAGAGTGTATTGGCCAAAAGCCACATCATGCAAGTAACGCTCTCCGATAGCATTTTATCGAACTATTGAGTTCATCCAAAAAGATGGAGTTAGATTTTATGTTCTAAGACCGTTAGGACAATATTTAACTATGGCTAAATGATCTAAAGTTTTTTGTTATAACAGGGGCTGGTTATTAGTTGGTATAAGCCCCTGTTTTAGGATTTATAAGATACCATACCAATTTGCTCTAATGATGATTAATCTGCTGACCATCTTTCTTCAAAAAATTCGGGAGGTAGTGCTAACGCAGCTTTATACTTTTGAGAGAGTTCCTTTCCTCCAGGCGGAAGGTAACATACTTAAATAAGCTCGAATAGCTGCTCTGATACCTGCAAGACAGGTCTTTGTTTTTATCCAGTTTTGAGGACTAAATACACGGTTTGGCAGTTGTGGCTCATTAGCTGCGGTTTCTAACGCTGTATTTAAGCAACTGCCTGCCATATCAACTATTTCATCGTAAAGACCTTTTTGTTCGATTTGTGCCAAAGCAATTGCAGGGTTTGGTACGCTCTCCGGCATATTGCTTGCTATGCAGAAGCATAACGAAACTGCGTACATATGATGATATGGAGCATAGGACTTCATTGCTAATAGGCTTTCATTCAACCCCAAGGGGTTTTCCTTTACCCAACGCTGTAAAACCGCATGATTAAGCTTATTTAATGCTTGAATATTATCAGGATGATAATCTTTCTTGAATATCTGTTCGAAGTATTTATCAAATATTTTGGACTCGCTATATGAAATATTAGGACGTTGAGATTGCCAAGCCATTAAATATTTGCCTAAATCGGATAAGTCAATAATGAAGTCTTTATCTTTATTGGCCGGAGCTATTTCACCACGTTTTGTGAGCATATATTTTTTGCCATATCCTCGAAGTAGGTATTTACAATGGCAGCACGTTTTTCATCAACTTCAGTGATTTTTTCCACAATCGGGACAAGTGTTTCTGATTGCAAAGCATAGTGGTATTTATCGTAAAAAGATTTTGAAATTTCTGTCCCAATATACGACTGCTTGCTTTTTTTCAATTCTTCATCCGATGCCAAACCAAGCCACATATCTTCAAAACGCAAGCTACGCACGTAGTCATAAGCATTAATATATGGCGGAGAGGTTACTGCCAAATCGATAGTGTTTTCTGCATCAATTGTTCTTGCATCATTGCTCTCTAAAATGGTGCTATTACAGTGGAGTGGTGCAACTGTCTCGGAAAAGCCAATAATAGCCTCTCTATACATATCCTCTACTTTAAAGAACAGCTCTGAAGGGTCAGCAGGTGTCTTAGGGTATTTTGTGGATATATACGGTTTTGGAGAAACCTCATCAGCATTCGAAACCTTTCGAATAATTCCAGAAAGGACAACATATAAATAATCCTTGACATTCTGGTTGTCTGCTGCAAGTTTATCGATTGTATGCTTAAAGAACGAAAGCCACAGAATTGATTTATCACAAAACCATTTCTCGATATTAGGAATACCGGGAATCGGGTACTGAAAACTCTCGTCGGGAGACATCTCCTTTATTTTCCTTACAACCTCATCGAGAAAATCAATATCTTCCTTGGAGTAAACTGTAGTTTTCACTTTGATGAGTAATCGGGCAAATGGGTCAATATCAATCGACATAGCATTTCTGCCCAAAAGCATCGCTTCTATCGCAGTAGTTCCTGATCCGCAAAATGGGTCCAGCACAGTCTCTCCAGCCTTTGAATATGCGTTAATTGCAAAACGAGGCACAGCAGAAATATACCTCGTCGGGTATTTGTTAAACAATCTATTGGTTGAGGCTACAATTTTAGCCTTGTCAGGGATGATTTCGTATATCTGATCCTGAATCGGATTGATTGGGAAATCATCCAATTTAATTACTTCCATTCTGGAAACCTCATTTCTCTAATTTCACTATGCTCTCACGCAAGTATTTTCGTACATGTTCAGTCTTTTTATATTGCTGTGAGCTTGTGATAATAAGCCTTTCCACTGCGATTTCCTGAACTTTAAATCCTATTTTTTCAGCGATCATTGCCAAAAATACATCTGTCGGAATCACAATGCCAGCATACGCAGAATTGCTAACAACAATTGCGCAATGTCCGCCACGCTTCAGAGAATCATATATCTGTCGAAGCGCTTCCTCCATGTCTGCAAAATAGCCGTTAAGCATGTCCGGTATTCTGTTTGTCCACAGCTTTTGCTGACGCAACAACGGAATTATTTGATCGTTCAGCTCTGGCAAATTGAAACTGGTATATCGTTCCGGCCACGTAGCATGACAATGTGATCTCAAAGATTTCATACGGATATTTTTTTGATCACTTGTAGAGTTTACAAAACCCGCAAACCAAAGCTCCAAATAATAAATCTTCGTATAGTCAAAGCAATTTGCATACGGCGGCGAAAAAAGAACTAAATCTACGGTGTTCTTTGCTACATTTTTCTCCATCGTTGTAACGCTTTCCACATACACTTGTGGAATTGGACCGTTATCTTCAATCGAAAAATCTTCAATCATAGAAGCTGCTTTCTTCGAAATACACTCCATTGCGAACTTGAATGCACAGCCCTTAGCATAAGTTGGCGGACGTCTCTTTACTTTTAATCCATTGCCTGCTTTTCTGTATAGTGCACATTCTTCAAGAGTGCAAATCCAAGCAAAAAACAATAATTCCTTCGGCTTACTCTCTGGTAATTCATTGATGTACTTTCTTATGTTGAGCTGTGCCAACAACATTTCAGATTCAAATATACGACACAAATACTCATTTTCAGGAAACTCAATACTGGTTGCAATCTCAATAGTCGATAACTCCTGCAGGAGTTTTTCGAATTCCTCCATATCATCCTTGCTATAATCCTCAGTTTTAACCTTTGTAATAAATGCTGCAAAAGGATTAACTTCAAAACCAATAGACTTCATTCCTTTGGCCTTTGCGACAGCAACAGTAGTTCCGGCTCCACAGAATGGATCACAGACAATGGAAGATTTGTTCAGTTTGTATTCATTGAAGATTTTCTCGACCAGAATAGGCGAGAAGCCTTCCTTATAATTAAACCATCTATGTCGAGCATACTTAGCGCTGTAAACAAAGTTACAATCAACATTTGTGTATGTAGCACTATTCAACTCGTTGTTCGTTACATTATATTTGGCGTCAAGAGCAGCATAAAAATCTGGCAATCTATTGTAGTCCATGTAGTTTTAACCTCATTTCTAATTAATTGCGCTCTTTCCGCTTTTGACCCATTCATCCAGCTCGGAACGCTTAAATTTCCACAGCTTTCCAACCTTGTGTGCTGGGACCATTTCTTTTTTTATCCAGTTGCGAAGCGTAACTGTCTTTATGCCTAAATACTCTGCGGCTTCATCAATGCTAATATAGTTATCATTTTCGTTTTTAGTCATCCTGAACACCTCACTAAATGTCATTGCTATAAAAATCCATTTTATACTATACCACAACGGCGTCGGATTTTCAAGATGTTTGCTGATATTTGCTTATATTTAACTCTGGTTTCATCATATTTTATTAGCTTTCACCTTTTTTCGGTGGTTTCTCTGAGCTGTTGCGTTTCTGCAATTAGAGCAACAGTATTTTTTGCGACCGTTTGTAGTCTTAACAACAAAACGATTGTTGCATACTGGATTTGCACACTTGCGATAAACATCTGTGCCGGGACGCAAGTAGAACACAGAAAAATACAAAGCAGAAATCAAATTTGGAACTCTCCAAGTAGGACCCATTTTTAGAACGCTGTATCTTGGTGAAATACCAGAAAGATTATGGTTCATTTCTTCGTTTAAAACAATTTTAGCGACAGTAACAGCGCTATTTTTCATTTTTTCATCTAACAGTGTAGTTTGAGGAACGTCTGAATAATATTCAATGCCTTTCTCAAAAGATACATCTCCAATAACACCAATGTCCCTCATAAAATGAAACAGGAAATCTATTACATATCGTCTATTCTTGGAGAGATTTGCGCCATTACGGTATAGATATACGATAGCTTTATACCGCATATCTAAATACCCCGGATATCGATTCGCATATATATTTCCTGAAACGACATCGTTATATTCTTCGATATCCAATTCATATGAGCCATAGATAGAATCACGAATTGTATACGTATCCTTTTGAAAAGCCTCCTGCTGTCCATCGATTTCTGGCAGCTGTGAGGCTTTATCTATTTCATTGGACAAAAAATGTTTGCAAGAAACATACGGCCGAGGCAAAGTCGACAATTCAATAGATATTTGCTGACTTAAAAGTAAATATAAAGTCAGCGAAACCATTCTTTCATAATCAATTTCAGGAGATTCAATTTCATTCATTAATGCGACAGTCGCCTTTAGCCTATTAATAATCCCGATCACGTCTTCGAGACCTAATGACTCAAAATTTGCATCTCCAACCTTAAAAAAGAAACCATTTGTTTCAAAAAAGTTAATCATTGCTTGGATGTCATTATCTGGCAACGACACAAGTTCTTTTAATAAGTTTTCTTGTCGAACTGAGCCGTTCTCGGTAGTACGGCACAAACCTGCCTCCCCACCAAAAGCAAAATATACCTTTACATCTTTTTGAGATTGAATCTTTAAGCGATGTTCGACTACTCCCGGAGAAATATTAGTTATATCAACCCCACAAAAACAAGGATTACTTTCATAAGAAAAATAGTCACCATCAAAAAAATTACTGTTTTCTAAAGTAGACATTTTTGCCTCCTACTACTTAAAGCTTTTATGCTGAACTGTATAGTTGTCCGTTGATAGTAATTGATAAAGTAAGCGCACTTATATTATACACCAAAAATATAATTATTACAATAATTGCAATATTTCAAAGTCGCATTTTAGTAAGCTGAAATAGCAGAAATTTACTTACTATTTTATTGCAGGTACAATATTTTCAGAAGGCAAAAGCTTTCTTGGATTATCCTGCATCGCCCGATCAACGATGGCTCAACAGTATAAAACAACAACTTAATAATAACAGCTGCCTTGTGAGCAGGCCGCTGCAATCCGGAACGGAGTAATTCCGTCAGGACTGCGGTTCTTTCATTGCGCCTTTTTGCAGCTGTACCAGAGTTCCTCCGTTTCGAGACATCGACAAACGGAGGAACTTATTATGTCAAAGAATACAAATCAAAGTCAAAACAACACCCGTCGTATCTACATCCGCAGCCAGCGCCGCTGGCAGGAAGTACCCGAAGAAGTCTATCAGGAACATACCCGCTTCCATGACACCTACCGTCACAGAATGCAGGACCGTGGCCTCTGCTGCTGTCCTCGTAATAAATGGTGGGTCTGTGATGCCGACTGCTTGACCTGCGAATATCGCAACGCAGACGTTATCGCATCGCTGGATTCTCCTATCGGAGAGGAAGACGATGACCTGATTCTAATGGATACCATCGCTGATGATAGCGTGGCCGTTTCCGAACTTGCTGCTGACCGTATTGTTTTGGAGCAGCTGTTCAAGCGCCTCGCTGACCTGATGCCGGAAGCCGCTGTTATTGGAAAGCTGCGTATGCAGGGCCTTTCCGATGAAGCTATCGCCAAATCCATCGGTATTCCTCGTACTACCTTCCTGTCCCGCATCAAAGCTGCCAAGAAACAGTTAGAGAAGGAATATCCTGACTTCTTCTAATATGTAGTACATCCACTCTGGCCGCTGGGACAACCGGCGGTCAGAACTTTTTTCAAAAATTTTTCTTCATCTTTCGTCAAACGGCATCGCTCATCTCCAAAAGGGAGTGTAAGGAGCAGAAAACAAGCTGCTCCACCACGAACAGGAGGTGAACGAAATGACTCAGGCCCACAGCCGCACCGTGGATACCGATGCCGAGGTAATTGAAATCCTCATTGCTATCAGTCAGGTATCCGCACGAATGGCAAGACGACTCAGCATTCTTGCCGCAAGACAATCCGAGGAAGGAGGAAAACATCATGAGCAAAATGAGCGACATGGCTATGACCATCGAAGAGCTGCGCAGTGCTGCCGCTGCCATTACTGATGTAGCCAACTATCTGGCCGAGATGTTCTCCGGCACCGCAGCCGAGGAACAACCGGAAAAGAAAGCTCCGGCCCCGAAGCCAGCCTTGACGCTGGAACAGGTACGAGCAGTTCTTTCCGAGAAATCCCGTGCCGGTCACACAGCAGGCGTCCGTGAGCTGCTCCAGAAATACGGTGCCAGCAAGCTCTCTCAGGTGGACCCAGCAAATTATGAAGCGCTGGTTCGTGATGCGGAGGTGATTGGAAATGCCACCTAAAGCACACGCCATCCTGTCAGCGTCCTCTTCGCACCGCTGGCTCAACTGCCCGCCTTCGGCAAGGCTCTGCGAAACCTACGAGGACAAAGGTTCCGACTATGCCGCTGAAGGTACCGACGCACACAGCCTCTGTGAATACAAGCTCCGCAAGGCGCTGGGCATGGGTGCTGTTGACCCGTCGGAACACCTGACTTGGTACAGCGAAGAAATGGAGGACTGCGCCAACGGATACGCAGCCTACATCTTGGAACTGGTGGAAGCCGCCAAGGAAACCTGCGCCGACCCTGTGGTCCTTATTGAACAGCGTGTCGATTTCTCCCGCTGGGTAGAACAGGGCTTCGGAACGTCAGATGCCATCATCATTTCAGACGGAACGCTCCGTGTCATTGACTACAAGCATGGCCTTGGCGTTTTGGTCGAAGCGGATAACAATCCCCAGATGATGTGCTACGCTCTCGGCGCACTGGAGCTGTTCGACGCAATTTACGACATCGACAATGTCGCAATGACCGTGTACCAGCCAAGACGCCAGAATGTATCCACCTTTGAAATGTCCAAAGACGACCTGTACCACTGGGCCGAAGAAGTCCTGAAGCCGACTGCGGAGCAGGCCTTCGCCGGTGACGGAAACTTTCTCTGCGGCGAATGGTGCGGTTTCTGTAAGGCCAAGCATGAATGCAGGGCCAGAGCCGAAGCCAATCTGCTCCTTGCACAGTACGATTTCAAACTGCCTCCGCTGTTGGAGGATTCGGAAATCGAGGTCATTCTCTCCCGTGCAGATCAGCTGGTCTCTTGGGTGAACGACATCAAGGAATATGCGCTTCAGCAGGCCATCTCCGGTAAGGACTGGACCGGTTTCAAACTGGTCGAAGGCCGCAGCAATCGCAGATACACCGATGAGGCCGCTGTAACACAAGCCGTTACCAGCGCTGGCTTTGACCCGTATGAGCGCAAGCTCCTCGGCATCACTGCCATGCAGAAGATGCTCGGTAAGAGCCGCTTTGAAGAGCTCCTGTCCGCTTACATCGAAAAGCCGCAGGGCAAACCCACACTTGTACCGGAAAGCGACAAACGCCCGGTCATGAATAATGCAAAAACTGATTTTATGGAGGAAAACGATTATGAGTAAGAATGTAAAACCTGTAAATCCCATGAAGGTCATCACTGGCCCTGAAACCCGCTGGAGCTACGCAAATGTCTGGGAGCCTAAGTCCATCAACGGTGGCACTCCTAAGTACAGCATCAGCTTGATTATCCCTAAGAGCGACACTCGCACCGTTGCCAAGATTAAGGCTGCTATCGAAGCGGCCTACAAGGAAGGCGAAGCCAAGCTCAAGGGTAACGGTAAGACTGTCCCTGCACTCTCCGTTCTGAAGACTCCTCTTCGTGACGGCGATTTGGAGAGACCTGACGATGCCGCTTACGCCAATGCCTACTTCATCAACGCCAACGCAACTACTGCTCCCGGCATTGTGGACGCAGACCGTAATCCTATCATGAGCCGTTCCGAGGTTTATTCCGGTGTGTACGGTCGTGCCAGCATTACCTTCTACGCCTTCAATAGCTCCGGCAACAAGGGAATCGCCTGCGGCCTCAACAATCTGCAGAAGATTCGTGACGGTGAGCCTCTCGGCGGCAAGGCAAGCGCTGAGTCCGATTTCAACACGGATGAAGACGAGGATTTCCTCGACTAATCACCTAATTTCCCGGCAGGGCGACGGAGCAATCTGTCGCCCTGTTTGGGTATGGAAAGGATGTGACAATTCATGAAAACACTGAGTATCGATATCGAAACCTATAGCAGCGCTCCACTGCAAAAATCCGGTGTGTACCGCTATGTGGAGGCTGATGATTTTGAAATTCTCCTGTTTGGCTATAGCGTGGACTCCGGCCCAGTGCAGGTGGTCGACCTTGCCTTCGGCGAACATATCCCGAAGGAAGTATTACTGGCGCTGGAGGATGACGAGGTCATCAAATGGGCCTTCAATGCCACCTTTGAACGCATCTGCCTGTCCCGCTTCTTAGGTTATCCCACCGGCGATTACCTGAATCCAGAAAGCTGGCGCTGCTCCATGATCTGGGCCGCTACGATGGGACTGCCGCTGTCACTGGAAGGTGTCGGTGCCGTTCTGGGCCTTGAGAAGCAAAAGCTCATGGAAGGCAAAGACCTGATTAAATACTTCTGCCAGCCCTGCGCACCTACGAAATCTAACGGTCTGCGCACCCGCAACAGACCGTTCCATGCACCGGATAAGTGGGCCGCTTTTAAGAACTACAACCTGCGAGATGTAGAAACCGAAATGGGCATCCAGCAGCGTCTGGCCAAATTCCCGGTACCCGCTACTGTCTGGGAGGAATATCACCAGAGCGAAGAAATCAATGACACCGGTGTGCGCTTGGATATGGAGCTGGTGGCACAGGCCATTGAAATGGATACGCAGTCCCGTCAGAAGCTGACTGCCTCCATGAAGCACATGACCGCATTGGAAAATCCAAACAGTGTGCAGCAGATGAAGCAGTGGCTGGCTGACAACGGCATGGAAACTGACAGTCTCGATAAAAAGGCTGTGAACGAGCTTCTGAAAAAGGCTCCACCGGAACTGGCCGATGTGCTGATGCTACACCAACAGCTGGCCAAGTCCTCCGTTAAAAAATATCAGGCCATGCAGAACACCGTGTGCGCTGATGGTCGTGCCAGAGGTATGTTCCAGTTCTACGGTGCCAATCGTACCGGTCGATTCTCCGGACGTAACATTCAGCTGCAAAATTTACCACAGAACCATCTTCCGGATCTGGCCGAAGCTCGTGCGCTGGTCCGCTGCGGCGACTTTTCTGCTGTAGAACTGCTGTATGAAGATGTCCCGGACACCCTCTCCCAGCTTATCCGTACTGCCTTCATTCCCAGAGATGGCGCACAGTTTCTTGTAGCAGACTTTTCCGCTATTGAGGCCCGTGTTATCGCATGGTACGCAGACGAAAGCTGGCGACAGAAGGTCTTTGAACAAGGTGGCGACATCTACTGTGCTTCTGCCAGTCAGATGTTTAAGGTGCCTGTCGAAAAACACGGTATCAACGGCCACCTGCGTCAGAAAGGTAAAATCGCAGAATTGGCATTGGGCTACGGCGGCAGCGTCGGCGCACTTAAGGCAATGGGCGCTATTGAAATGGGCCTTACCGAGGATGAACTGCCTTCGCTGGTGGATGCATGGCGACAGGCTAATCCGAAAATTGTCGAATTTTGGTGGGCAGTGGACCGTGCTGTTATGGAAGCTGTGAAATATAAGCACACGACCAGCCTGTACGGTCTGACCTTCTCCTGCAGAAGCGGAATGCTGTTTATCACGCTCCCTTCCGGCAGACGCTTGGCCTATGTAAAACCGAAGGTCGGCACTAACAAGTTCGGCGGCGAATGTATCACCTACGAAGGTGTCGGCAGCACCAAGAAGTGGGAACGCCTCGATTCCTATGGCCCGAAATTTGTCGAAAACATTGTGCAGGCCACAGCAAGGGACATCCTCTGCTATGCCATGCAGACCCTGCGTTGCTGCAGTATCGTCATGCATATCCACGACGAAGTGGTTATTGAAGCAGATCCACGCATGTCGCTGGAGGCTGTATGTGAACAGATGGGCCGCACTCCTCCGTGGGCGACAGGGCTGTTACTTCGTGCCGACGGATATACCACACCATTTTATAAAAAAGATTAAAAAGTCTTCGTCAAAACGGAGCGTTCATCTCCAAAGGGTATTAGAGGTGGACGCTCTTTTTCTATGCCCACCGGAAAGGAGGATTCGTGTTTTGAGTATCAGCAAATACAACAGCGAGGGATATTTTGACCCAACTGCCTACGGCGCACTGTCAGTCATCGACCGAGAAGAACGCTCTCTTCGTGCGTTCAGACCTATCGTATACATCTGCTCTCCCTATGCCGGAGACATCGAAGCCAATGTGGATGCGGCCAGACGCTACAGCCGCTTTGCCGTGGAACAGGGATACATTCCCATCGCACCTCACTTGCTATTTCCGCAGTTCCTGAATGATGCGGACCCGAAGGAACGCCAGCTTGGTCTGTTCTTCGGAAATGCCCTGATGAGCAAATGCTCCGAAGTCTGGGTATTTGGCAGTCGCATCTCAGCGGGCATGGAAGCAGAAATCGAAAGAGCCAAGTGGAAGAACTACCGCTTACGCTATTTCACCGAAAATTTGAAGGAGGCTTAACCCTATGTATGAAGTAATCGAAAAAAGAAAATTGCTACCGGACGGCACTGAGATTTCCACCTATACCCGTGAAGTAATCAGCGCCAACATTCTCGAAGTGGAAGCTGGTACTACCGGCTATATGGGTGGCGACAGCGGCCACGGTGGGCGCACCTATTTCCGTATCAGTGACTGCGGCAGCACCGACATGGAAGTCCGTACCTTTGTGGACCGACACGGCTGTAATGGATTTGAAGTGTTCCTCGGCGGCGACTGCGAACTGGAGACCACGATCCGTGCGCTCAAGTTTATCACCAAAGTGCTGGAGGACGAGTCCAAGGAGGTGTATGACTAATGTTCACCATTTATTCCGCTGATGTTACCGGCAATCCGGGCAACTGCTCCTATCCTCACAAACATGTGATTCTGGATGAGGCCAGCCTGAAGGCCGCAATCAACCGTGACTATGTCTGCGCCGAATACCGCAACAGCTACCGTAATGGCGACAATTTCATCGGCAGCGACTGTCTGCCGGTGGACTGTGACAACGACCACTCTGAAAATCCTGCAGACTGGATGACACCAGAAGATGTGATGCAGGCATTTCCCGGAGTGACTTTCGCTATCCACTACAGCCGTTTTCATAATCGTGAGAAAAACGGCAAGGCCGCAAGACCTAAGTTCCATGTACTGTTTCCCATTGAATATTGCACCGACGCCGCTCTCTACAGCGATATGAAGAAGCTTGTCAATTCCATCTTCCCGTATTTTGATACGCAGGCGCTGGATGCGGCACGTTTCTTCTTCGGCACTGCTGCCGCCGAGGTCGCTCTGTATCCCGGACGCATGAACCTGACGGAATTTCTGAATGAGGACCTGTTCGACGAATATCTGCCGCAGGGCAACTTCGACACCTCTGTTATCCCGGAAGGAAGCCGTAATGCTACCATGAGCCGCTTTGCTGGTCGTGTCATCAAGAAGTACGGCGATACGGAAAAGGCATATCAGACCTTCTTAGAGGAAGCCGCCAAATGTGTACCGCCTCTGGATAATGCAGAATTGTCCACAATCTGGCATTCTGCGCAGCGCTTTTATACGAAGCTCTCCCAGCAGGACGGATATGTGGCACCGGAGGTTTACAACGACCCTTCCTGTTACAAGCCGGAGGACTACTCCGATGTCGGACAGGCAGAGGTGCTGGGAAAATACTTCTCCAGCGAACTGCGCTATTCTCCCGCCACACATTTTATCCGCTACTCTGACCACTACTGGCAGGAATCCGAACCGGGCGCACAGGCTGTTGCCCACGAGCTGACCCGTCGCCAGTTGAAGGAAGCCGGAAACGACCTTGTGGAAGCACTCACCAAAATGAAGAACACCGGCGCACAGACCATTCTGGATAGCACCTCCAAATCCAAAGCCGAACAGCTGATGAACGACCAGCAGCTGGAAGCCTATCAGGATTTTCTGGCAGCAAAGGCATATCAGGCGTTTGCCATTAAGCGCCGTGATTCCAAAAACATCACCTCTACGCTGCGTGAATCCCATCCTATCTTGGAAATTTCTCCGAGAGATTTGGATGCTGACCCGTTTGCACTGTGTACACCGGAGGCGACCTTCGATCTGCGTAAAGGCATGGCCGGAGCAAGGGAACATTCGCCGGAGGACTTCATCACTAAAATCACCTCGGTATCTCCGAGCCAGAAAGGTCAGCAGATCTGGCTGGACTGTCTGGACCTGATTTTCCAAGGTGACCAGTCCCTGATTGACTATGTGCAGATGATTTGCGGTCTGGCTGCTATCGGCAAGGTTTATGTGGAAGCGCTGATTATTGCCTACGGCGATGGCCGAAACGGTAAGTCCACCTTCTGGAATGCGGTCTCTCGTGTGTTGGGCCTTTACAGCGGCAATATCTCTGCTGACACACTTACCGTTGGCTGCCGCAGAAACATCAAGCCGGAAATGGCCGAGGTCAAAGGAAAGCGTCTGCTCATTGCAGCGGAAATGCAGGAAGGCTCCCGCCTGAACGACTCTACCGTCAAGCAGCTCTGCTCCACCGACGATGTGTTTGCAGAGAAAAAGTATAAAGACCCGTTCTCCTTCAAGCCTTGCCACACGCTGGTTCTGTACACCAACCACCTGCCTCGTGTCAGTGCATCCGATGATGGTATCTGGCGTCGTCTGATCGTCATCCCGTTCAATGCGAAAATCACCGGCAAGAGCGACATCAAAAATTACGGTGAGTACCTGTTTGATAATGCCGGTGAAAGCATTCTGGCGTGGGTCATCGAAGGTGCTAAAAAGGTCATCGAGCTGGACTACCAGATTCCGGTTCCCGCTTGCGTCCAAAAGGCCATCGATGAATATCGTACTCAGAATGACTGGTTCGGCCATTTCCTTGCTGACAAGTGCGAGGTGGATGATTCCTATAAGGAAAGCTCCTCGGCACTTTATCAGGCATACCGCAACTACTCTATGGACTGCAACGAGTATATCCGCAGCACGGCTGACTTCTACTTTGCGCTGGAGAAGGCAGGCTTTGAGCGTATCAAGGTCCATAACAAGCGCTACTTTAAGGGCCTGCGCCTGAGAGCTGATGATGGCGCTGATGAAGATTTCCTGAACTGACAAAACCATGTGGGTAACCTCCATTAAGGTCATATACAAAAATTCTCTAAGGACTAAAAAAATCTGAATAAGAAGAAGTTATGTAATTGACATTCAGGGAGGTTACCCACTCTTCCAAAATTAACGCTGACGGAGGTAAGCGATGTTAGAAAAAACCATAGAACAGAAATTAACCATGATGGTTAAAAAGGCTGGTGGCATCGCCGTGAAGTTCGTGTTTCGCAGGAATGCCCGACCGCCTTGTATTACTACCTGATGGCCTTATCGCCTTCGTGGAACTGAAGGCTCCCGGAAAGCGCCCACGCCCATTGCAGGAAGCACGACACCGGCTGCTGCGCTCCTTGGGATTCAAGGTCTATGTGATAGATAAGCCAGAACAGATTGGAGGGATGCTGGATGAACTTCGAACCACACGACTATCAGACCTACGCCATTGATTATATTGAAACCCATCCTGTGTCCGCAGTTCTCCTCGATATGGGTCTTGGCAAAACAGTCATCTCCCTGACTGCCATCGCCGACCTGCTGTTTGACAGCTTTCTGGCCCATCGCATTCTGGTGATCGCTCCGCTGCGAGTGGCCCGTGATACTTGGCCTGCGGAGCTAAAGAAGTGGTCCCACCTAAAGCATCTGACTTTCGCTGTTGCTGTAGGAACCCCGGCAGAGCGAAAAGCTGCACTGATGGCTGGAGCTGACATTACCATTATCAATCGTGAAAATGTGCAGTGGCTGATTGAGGACAGCGACCTGCCGTTCATCTACGACACGGTGGTCATCGATGAGCTGTCCTCCTTCAAAAACCATCAGTCAAAACGCTTCAAGGCATTATCCAAGGTGCGACCGAAGGTCAAACGCATCATCGGCCTGACCGGAACACCAAGCTCCAACGGCCTGATGGATTTATGGGCTGAGTTCCGACTGCTGGATATGGGTCAGCGCCTCGGCAGGTTCATTACACAGTATCGCAACAACTACTTCATGCCGGACAAGCGCAATGGCCAAATCATCTACTCCTACAAGCCGCTGCCCTATGCAGAGGAAGCCATCTACAAGCAGATTTCAGATATTACGATTTCCATGAAAAGCACTGATTATCTGCAGATGCCGGAACTGGTGTCTTCCCAATATGAAGTACAACTTTCCGAGAATGAGCATGAACGCTACGAACAGCTAAAAGCAGAATTTGTCCTGCACCTCTCTGATGAGGAAATCACTGCTGCCAATGCCGCTTCACTGACCGGAAAACTGGTGCAGCTGGCCAACGGTGCTATTTACACCGATACCGGCGACATTGTGGAGTTCCACGACCGGAAGCTGGATGCCTTGGAGGATTTGATTGAAGCCGCAAATGAGAAACCGGTGCTGGTGGCCTATTGGTTCAAGCACGATCTGCAGCGTATCAAAAAGCGCTTTACGGTACGAGAACTGAAATCCAGTAAGGACATTGAGGACTGGAACAACGGCAAAATTCCGGTGGCAGTCATCCATCCCGCATCTGCAGGTCACGGTTTGAACCTCCAATCCGGCGGTTCCACTCTTATCTGGTTCGGCCTGACATGGTCCTTGGAATTGTACCAACAAACCAACGCCCGCTTGTGGCGACAGGGCCAGACCGATAGAACCGTGGTGATACAGCACATCATCACAAAAGGCACTATCGATGAGCGCATACTAAAGGCCCTTTCCCGCAAGGAGCTGACCCAGAACGCATTGATAGATGCAGTAAAAGCCAATCTATGACAATCTACGACAATCCGAGGAATAAAATTTTTCGGAGGTACAGTATGAACGCAAAAGAATATTTAATGCAAGCCAAGTTTCTGGATATGCGTATCAATTCCAAAATTCAGCAGATTGAGGCACTGAATGACCTTGCTACCAGCGCCAGTTCGGTGCTAACGGGTATGCCTCGCAATCCCAACAAGGCCACCTCCAAGATGGCCGATGCTGTTGCAAAGATTGTGGATCTGCAGGCTGAAATCAACCGCGACATTGATGAGCTGGTGGATCTGAAAAAAGAGATTTCTTCCACCATCAAAGCAGTGCCAAGTCCGGAGCTTCAGACCCTGCTTGAAAAACGCTATCTTTGCTTCCAGTCTTGGGAAATCATCGCCGTGGATATGGGCTACAGTATGCACCATCTGTATAAGCTCCATAATCAGGCGCTGGATATTTGCGACGGTATCCTGAAACGTGATACCTAAAGACATAGAATGATACCCGCTTCCTATGATATTATTATAATAGCGAAAAGCGAAAATCAGGAACGAGCCTTGTGGGAGCAATCCCGCAGGGCTTTTTCTATGCCCTGAAGGAGGTGAACCGATGCCAAAGAAACCGAAGCGACCATGTTCTTTTCCCGGCTGTCCAAAGCTAACGGATGGCAGGTTCTGTGAGGAACATGAAAAGCTGGAGAACAAGCGCTACGAGAAGTACGACAGAGACCCTGCTGTACGCCGTCGTTATGGCCGTGCATGGAAGCGTATCCGTGACAGCTATGTGCAGCTGCATCCTTTGTGTGAGCTGTGCCAAGAGAAAGGTCTGCTTGTTCCTACCGAGGAAGTCCACCATCGCACTCCGCTTTCGGAAGGCGGCACACACGCAAGAGAAAATCTGATTGCTCTTTGCAAGCCGTGCCATGCCAGAATCCATGCCGAGCGAGGTGATCGTTGGCACAACCATGACCGGTAGGGGCGGTCGAAATCTCTGTGACCTTTATGCCGTACAACGGGCGTGGGGTCTTACGCACAAATTCGCAATTTCAAACGGGGTATATAGGCACTGCAAAAGGAGGTGTTGTAATTGGCTAAGGACGGTACCAACCGTGGCGGCGCTCGGAGCTAAAAAGAAACCCTTAGCTGACAAAATCGCTGAGGGAAATCCGGGCAAACGCACATTGACTGTCATTGACTTCGATAACCAATCGGTCGATTTGGAAGGTCAAGCGATGCCCAAGCCATCCAAGCTCCTGTCCGCTAAGCAGAAGGATGGCAAAAAGCTGGTCGCAGCTGATATTTACAAAAAGACATGGGACTGGCTCCACGAGCGTGGCTGCGCAGCACTTGTATCTCCGCAGCTTCTGGAGCGTTACTCCATGAGCGTGGCCCGTTGGATTCAATGTGAGGAAGCCATCACCGAGTTTGGTTTTCTGGCAAAGCATCCGACTACGGGCAATGCAATCCAGTCGCCTTATGTGGCCATGAGTCAGAACTTCATGAGCCAGACCAACAGGCTCTGGATGGAAATCTACCAAATCGTAAAAGAAAATTGTGCCACAGAATACGGCGGCGCTACTCCACAGGATGATGTGATGGAACGCCTTCTGATGGCAAGGAAAGGACTTTGATATGAACATTTCTTATAAAACTGCCGAGAGTGTCTGCGCTGGACACCCGGATAAATTATGCGACCTCATCGCCGACGCCATTCTGGACGAGTGCCTGAAGAAGGACCGCTACTCTCGTGTGGCCTGTGAGGTCATGGCGACAAAGGGAAAAATCTTTGTGTGCGGCGAGATCACCTGCTCCAAGAAAATCGACATCCGCTTGGTGGTCCGTCAGACCCTTGCCAAGGTCGGATACAATCCTTTGAAGTTCATTGTTTTTGTATATGTGCATCGCCAGAGCGCCGACATCGCCGGTGGCGTAAACAAAGCGCTGGAAACCCGTGATGTCGATACCGATGATATCTTCGCTTCCATCGGTGCCGGTGATCAGGGCACTGTTTATGGTTATGCCACCAACGAGACATGGGCCAAGATGCCTACTCCCGTTCTCTTTGCCAACGACCTGTGCAAGCGTCTCGATGATGCCATGCACGACGGAACCATCCGTGATATCGGTCCTGACGGAAAAGCGCAGGTCACTGTAGAATATCAGGATGGCAAGCCTATCCGTGCGAAAAACATCATCGTTTCCGTTCAGCATAAGGACACCAAGAGTCTGGAGGAACTTCGCCGTGAAATCATCACCGAAATCATCTATCCTCTGCTCAACCGTTACCACTTCCCGAAGGATGTAGAAATCCTCATCAATCCTTCCGGTCGTTTCGTAGCTGGTGGTCCTGCTGCGGATACCGGTCTCACCGGCAGAAAACTCATGGTTGACACCTATGGTGGTCTTGCTGCACACGGTGGCGGTGCCTTCTCCGGCAAAGATGCTACCAAGGTTGACCGCAGCGGCGCATACATGGCCAGAGCTGTCGCTCGTAATATCGTAGGCGCATGGCTGGCAGACCGCTGTCAGGTTTCTATCTCCTACGCCATCGGCAAGGCGGAACCTACTGCCGTTGAGATTGACACCTTTGGCACCGAAAAGGTTGATGTAGAAATTATCCGCAAGGCTGTGATGGAGGTCTTTGACCTGCGTCCCGCTGCAATCATTTCTCTGTTGCACCTGCGCAGTCCTTACTTCTCCGAGACCACTGCCTACGGCCACTTCAATGGTTATAAAGGCTCTTGGGAGAACTTGGATAAAACCAAAGAACTGAAAAAGGCGGTGGAAAAGTATGCTGATTGAGAAAAAGAATACGGCAGACCTTCTGCCTGCTGACTATAACCCTCGTAAGGATTTGAAACCCGGCGACAAGGAATATGAAAAGCTGAAACGCTCCATTGAGCAGTTCGGCTATGTGGAACCGGTCATCTGGAACAAAACCACTGGCCGTGTTGTCGGTGGTCACCAGCGTTTGAAGGTTCTCATCGACATGGGCATGACCGAGGTGGACTGCGTTGTTGTGGAGCTTTCCGAGGAAAAGGAAAAAGCATTGAATGTGGCCCTCAATAAAATCAGCGGCGAATGGGACAACGACAAACTGGCGCTTCTGATCGCTGACCTGCAGGGCACTGATTTCGATGTGTCCCTGACCGGCTTTGAACCTGTGGAGCTGGAGGCGCTGTTCCGTGAGGATACCAAGAAAGGTGTCCACGATGACGATTTCGATGTGGATGCCGAGCTGAAGCAGCCGACCTTCTCCAAGGCCGGTGACCTATGGCAGCTGGGCGAACACCGTCTGGTCTGCGGCGGCCCCACCAAGCCTGAAACCCGCATCGGCA
>OBXM01000551.1_pt1 | contig 35851 bp, 32 predicted proteins | sample 1538141 | NCBI WGS metagenome assembly OBXM01 (sample SAMEA2580153, study PRJEB22360) | human gut metagenome | biome: human gut; feature: human-associated habitat; material: faeces | place: Denmark | collected 2008/2010 | reverse complement strand
TGCGATGTCCTTTTGGACATCGCAGTGTTTTTAGCTAAATTAGGTATTTTTGATGACCATGCCGTCAATAATATCGACAGCACCTTCTGTGTCGTTGATGATTGTTTCAAAGCGGTCATAAATGTCTTTCCATTTAATGATTTCTAAGACATCTTTTTCATCAGTGAAAAGGGCCTTTTTCAATTTAGAGTACAAAAGGTCCGCTTCAGACTCGATACGATTGACATCATTGATCATTTGTCGTAGCGTCTTTGAATTTTTGAACTTAGGAAACTCTTTTAATGCCGTCTGCACACCTTGTGTGGCCTGTTCGATCATGACAGCGAAATCAGCTGTTTCCGGACGTAATGACTTGATCACAAGATTTTCAAATAAATAAGTCAATCCCATGATGCCATCTAAAATATCGTCCAAGCGTTCAGAAATGATCAAAATATCTTCTCGATCGATCGGTGTGATAAAAGAATCATATAATTCATTGGTCAATTCTGCGATCACTTGATCGCCTTCTTTTTCTAATGCGTGAATTTCTGCTGCTGCTTCAGTTAACGCTGCTTCTGAATAATCATTTATCAGAACTGAAAAACGTTTTGCCGCTAAATGACCATTGGTTGCCAGCTGCTCCATCGCTGCAAAATAATCAAAACTTTTTTTTCGTGCCATTCTTCTCTCTCCTTACAAAATCACAAGTAATACTTTTACCATTACATAGGCAATCAAGCCACAGCCTGGGAAAGTCAAGATCCAAGCATAAATCATTTCTTTCACGATGCGCCAGTCAACGCTGGAAAAGCGACGTGATGCGCCAACACCCATGATGGCAGTTGTTTTTGTATGTGTCGTCGAAACGGGAATCCCAAACACGGAAGATAAGAACAAGCAGATTGCCGCTGTTAAGTCAGCCGAAAAACCTTGATATTTATCCAGTTTGACCATGTCCATGCCGACAGATTTAATGATTTTCATCCCACCGACAGAGGTTCCGATTCCCATAGTAAGAGAACATAACGCCATTACCCACAAAGGGATCGTAAAGCCGTTGCCGCTTTTTTCTACAAGGTTATTGTAGTAAAGACCTAGCATAAAGACCCCCATAAACTTTTGACCGTCTTGTGCGCCATGCAAAAAAGCGTTTGCTCCAGCTGCGACCGCTTGCCCGATCGTAAAAACTTTATTTGCTTTACGACGAGAAGTTCCCCGGAAGAGCCAAACGATCAATTTGGTGATGATAAACCCACCAATGAACCCCATCAATGTTGAGACCACCAGCCCTATCAGTACTTTGACCCATTCTTGTCCGTTTACTGCATGTAATCCGCCCAGTGCCATTGCTGCTCCTGTAAGTCCAGCAATCAATGCATGGGATTCACTAGTTGGAATACCGAAGTACCAAGCCGCAACCGTCCAGACGACGATTGAAAAAAGTGCAGCAGCTAAAGCGATTTGTGCAACATGAAAGCCGCCAGCAGTATCAAAGCTGACAATGTTACTGATGGTTTCAGCAACTTGCGCATTGAAATACGTCATCACTAAGACCCCAAGGAAATTCATCACTACCGCCATTCCAATAGCGACATTTGGACGTAGGACCCTCGTAGAGACTGCGGTGGCAATTGCATTTGGAGCATCCGTCCACCCATTGACGAAAATAACGCCTAACGAGAGCACGATGGTTATAACTAAAGCCATATTCACATTTATACACCTCATTTAAAAATTCCGAAGTAATCATAGCATAGAAAGTGAACAAAGTGTAAACTTTTTGTAAGTATTCATTAAAAAATATGTAAAGGATTAAAATAATAATATAGAACAAGAAAAAATAGCTGGCAAAAGCACCTTTTTTTGTGTTAAGTAAAATTTCTTTACAACTTTTATTGCAAATGAAACTTGCATTAGGTATAATGACTAGTGTTGATTTATACGTTTCAAACGTATAAGAACTTATTTTTGGAGGTGAAATACATGCCAAACATTGAATCTGCAATCAAACGTGTTCGCACAAGCGAAGCGGCTAATGCTAAGAATTCATCTCAAGTAAGCACAATGCGCACAGCAATCAAAAAATTTGATCTAGCTGTTGAAGCTGGTGCTGATAACGTAGATGCGTTATATAAAGATGCTGTTAAAGCAATCGATATGGCTGAGACTAAAGGATTGATCCACAAGAACAAAGCTAGTCGTGACAAATCTCGTTTAAGTAAAAAAATTGCGAAATAAGCAAATTAAAGCCGAAGCAATCAAATGATTGCTTCGGCTTTCTTTTACCCTTGTCTTTTACCATGCTTTAAAACGAACAATTGAAACAGAAATTCTTTATCGATTTGACCACTTTTCACCAAATAATCATTCTCAATCAATTCATGATAAAGGGCTGCTAATTGCTTTTCATTGAACTTTCTTGCCTGCTGCATCGCTAACTTGACCCGATAGGGATGGATTTTTAGTGTCTCAGCAATATTTGCCTGTTGATAGCCGACCTTCATCAGAATCGACGCTTGTAAAAGCAAGCGTACTTGTCCAATCAAAATTGCATTGATTTTAATGGTCTCTTCCCCTTGTAACAACAAGTCATCATACAACCGCCAGGCATCCGCTACTTTTCCTTGTAACACATCATTAGTCAATTCAAAAACATTGTGTTCTAAGGTTTTAGGAATCAATTGCTGAACGATTTCTTTTGTGATCTTCGCATCTTTTCCTGCATACAAGCGTAATTTTTGCAGCTCCTGCATCGCTTTTGATAAATGGAGATCAGTCAACCGCAGGAACAGTTCAAAAGCTTCTCTAGTCATTTCAATACCATCGTTTGTCAATGTCTGTTGCAAGTACCGACGAACATCCGCTTCTTTCATTGGTGCCACATCGATGATGATCCCTGCTTTTTTCAACTGCTTCGTGATTTTCTTTCGTTCATCCAGCTTATCATATTCGGCAAAAATCACCAAAACAGCCGTGTCCATTGGATTTTTTAAATACAGCAAAAAATCATCAAGGTCATGTTCTGGAACATTGGCTTTTTTTTCTGCTGTTAGAAAAAAAGGCCGCTCCACAAAGATCAATCGCTGATCACCGAAAAACGGCAACGATTGCGCTTCTTGAATCACCAAATCCAAAGGCTCTCTTTCCATATCAAAAGAAGCAAAATTCAAGTCATCTTTTGAAACTTCAAAACGCGTCAAAAATGCTTGACGTACTTGTTCTTGTAAAAATTTTTCTGTGCCTGTCACTAAATAGATAGGTTGCAGAGATTTCGTCCGAATCTCTTGCAACGCTTTTTGCAGTTCCATAGATTCCCCCGCTTTCTTTTCCATCCTATCATCATTCTAATCGATAGTCTAGCCATGTTTCTAGCTGTTGGACACGATGCCAATTTGACCAGCTGAAGCGGATCATCCCCTGCTGATCTGTTCTCAAGATGCTTCTTCCTTCCATCACTTCCAAAACTTCAGAATGTGGATGTCCATAGCGATTGTCTTTGCCACAAGAGATGATGCCGATTTTGGGTGAAAGGCTCTCGATAAAACGAGCAGAAGTGGAGGTACGACTGCCATGATGCCCTAGCTTTACCACTTCTGCCTGGAGATGAGGGTACAGTTGAATCAACTTTTCTTCCCCTTTTTGATCTAAATCACCGGTAAATAAAAAGCGCCATTTCTCAATTTCAGCCTTCAAAACTAAAGAATCTTCATTTTCACCTTGCCCAGACTCAGGAGCTAAAACAGTGATAGCAAGGTCGCGACCAATGGTTTCACCCACATTTGTCCAGTGAACAGTTCCTTGCGGAAGCTGCTTGATTAACGCGGCAATCTGAGGATGGTGTTCACTTCCAGGAACTAGGTATATTTTTTTGACAGGGATTGCTGTCATTAATGCCAGTGCATCACCTAGATGGTCCGTGTCTCCATGAGTCAAAAAAAGCCCATCGATTTGCCTGACTCCCTCGCCTTTTAAAAATGGAATCAATGAGGCGTGTGCATTTTCTTGATACGCGCGTTGCTGCCACGCCTCTTTAGGAAAAGATAAACTGCCGCCGGTATCAATCACATACACTTCCCGGTTAAAGGCTGTTTGTAAGACAATACTATCACCTTGCCCAACATCGACAAATGTAACGGCAGCAGGAACAAAAAGACGCTGTAAAAGTAGCGGTAAAAACAAACTGACTAAGAAACAAAAAAAGAACTGATGTCGCTGATACAAAAATAAACCAAGAAGACTACAGAAAATAGCAAGTTCTATGGGAATCCTTCCAGTCGTGAGGGCAAATCTTCCAAGAAAAAAGACGATTTCCTCTATTCCATGCAAAAGTGTTTCACTCCAACTATCCAGATAGGGTATTTTTGGTATCAAAAGACTTACGGCAAAAAGAGCAAAACAGCTAGGTAAGATAAAACGTTGAAACAACGGAAGCAAAAGAAGAGTAAAAATCCCACCCAACAAAGGAAATTCATAGAATAAGTGCATCAGCAGCGACGCTGCCAATAACGGCAAAAACTGAGAACGGATCACTGAGGAAACCTGTACGTTTCTTTGCATGAGCAATAAAAAAGTCATCAAAAAACATAGCTGCCCGGACGTTTGCAGAAAAACTTTTGGGTCGATCATAAGTGTTAGAAAAAGCACGATACCGTAACGATCACAGGCTGAAAGGTGACAGGAAAACAGTCGCAAAAGAACGGTCATCCCATAAGCGAGAACAGCTCGAATCACGCTGATAGAACCACCAAATAAAATGGCGGCTATCAGGATAATTGGCAAAAGAGGAAGCAGCATCTCCTCTCTGGTGAGCTTTCCTCGTCTCAGACCTCGTTCTAACCAGTAGAAAAAGAAAGACACATGCAGTCCGGACACAGTAAAAAAGTGCAGCAAGCCACTGCTACTGAATAATTGACGGATCTCTTGAAACTCATGATCTTTATATCCAAATAACAATGCGTTTATATAAGATGCCAGTTTCTCAGGGAAAAACTGCTTCACGTGAGTCACTGCTGCTGCTCGCCACCTGTGGATCGAAGAAATCCCGGCAGTTTGTTTGCTTGCGAGAATCTCAGTAATCGTCAATGTGCCTAAGAAGTTCCTGCTAGCCAAATAAAATGAGTAATCAAAGGCATGTTTGTTTCGGATTGGCTCTGCTATCTTGAAATTTCCATGTACTCTTAGTGATTTCTGCCAATTTTGTCGGCTGAGCCATTGGTCTTTTTCGGAAAGAGAAGAAACTTGATAACGCCCCATCACTTTACCTTCAGGCAGTTTCCCTTCAAATGTCACTAAATCACCATTGACTTTGATCGTATCAGAATAGATAAGAACCTCAGCAGTTAGCGATCCTTCTTCCAACTGAGGATTTTGAAAACTGACCATACGTCCCCCTATCAATACACTGCCAAGACAACAAAGTGCCAATAAAGCAACTTGTTTTTTTATCAGTAGTCCCAGAAGAAGATAACTTGCGATAATAAATAAAAGAACAGATTTCAAATAGAAACCTGTTACCCAGCAACCAATGATCACTCCAACAAAAAGGAAATGGTCACGGCATGTTTGTATGTGTAGCCCCATTCAAGGCACCAAAAGATAATTTTTCAAAATATGCTGGATCAAGTTCAACTTGGTGGACGGTAGCACCAACTTGTTGAATCAAATCTAGAGCATATTGATTATTGCGGTAGTCATTCAGATAATGAATTTTCTTGACGCCTGCCTGCAAAATCGCCTTCGTACAAGGCAAACATGGAAAGTGTGTCACATAAATCTCGGCATTGTCGGTTGAAACACCTAGCTTGGCGCATTGCAGTAATGCGTTCATTTCTGCATGGATCGTGCGGATACAATGTCCGTCAACCACATAGCAGCCTTCATCAATACAATGAACGTCTCCACTAACTGAGCCATTGTAGCCGCCGGCAATAATCCGTCGGTCCTTGACTAGTGTCGCCCCCACCTCTAACCGAGAGCATGTACTTCTAAGAGAAAGTAAAACAGCTTGAGCCATAAAATACTGGTCCCAAGGGATTCGTTTATTTCCTTCTATCGATCGGTTTTGAGAATTAACCCATTGATTCTTTTTATTCAGATCGCTTGTCATCTGCGTACCTCCTTTTTCTATTTTTCCGATTGCGAAATAATAGTACACAATTTTTATAATATACTATACCCCCACTGATTAATCTAGGGACTAATGAATTTTAGTGTCTTTTTCTCCATTCACTTCTGCTTGTTTTTCCTACTGCTACCGTCAGTCAAACAGTTCTCAAAATGACTCCACTACCTGCTGGGTATTGTTGTTGATTAAGGGACTGGGAATAAAACTGCTTGTTATTTTCTTTGATGCTACTAATATTTGATGCTACTAACGAATGGAACGAAAGATCCTCACTTTACTCTTCCCAGGTATAATAGTTTTTTCGCCTTTTCTCTCTTTCTTCTTCCGATTCCTCCCATTCATTGAAACACTTGCCTAACGCAAATTTTTCATAAAACCTTTGTAGCAACACCATCTGTCTATTTCTAGTTTTTCAGGGGTACATAAAATAATACGCCTTTCGAGTGCTCTTGCTTTTTTTTAACAGCAAAATACACGCTTCTTTTTTATTTCCAGCTTTTTTTCTTTTTCACTTTTGTTTTCAGAAAAAACTTGGAAATTTTCTCACCCAAAAAGTTTTATACTTCGTTTTGTAAGAAAAGAGGTGGACACACAATGAACAGAAGCATACATCAGCTTTCTCCTCCGAGATAACAGCGCCAAAATGATATTAGACTTAGAAAGAAGCGATTTGATGAACGAGAAAAAATTATCTTTATTTGGTTTTTTCGCACTAACAGCCTCGATGGTCCTGACTGTGTACGAGTACCCAACTTTTGCCACGTCACAACTTCATTTGGTTTTCTTCTTATTATTAGGAGGTATCCTCTGGTTTTTGCCTGTTGCACTCTGCGCGGCAGAAATGTCGACGGTAAAAGGCTGGCAGAACGGTGGGATATTTAGTTGGGTCAGTGAAACATTAGGCGAACGGTTTGGCTTTGCAGCGATCTTCTTTCAGTGGTTTCAGATTACTGTCGGGTTTGTTACGATGATTTACTTCATCTTAGGGGCACTTTCTTATGTGTTGAATTTTCCCGCCCTCAACAATGATCCATTGATGAAGTACATCGGTTTGCTGATTATTTTTTGGCTCTTAACGTTTTCTCAGTTAGGTGGAACCAAAAGAACAGCAAAAATTGCAAAAGCAGGATTTGTTATCGGGATCGTCATTCCCTCTATCCTCTTATTTGTGCTAGCAGCAGCTTATTTCATCGGTGGAAATCCTATTCAAATACCCCTGAGTGAAAAAGCATTTATCCCTGACTTTTCAAAAGTTTCTACTCTCGTGGTTTTTGTTTCTTTTATTTTGGCTTATATGGGTGTGGAGGCCTCTGCTTCCCACATTAATGAACTAAAAAATCCGCAAAAAAATTATCCACTAGCAATGATTTTGCTAGTCATTCTTGCCATTGCATTAGACGCTATTGGCGGCTTCTCTGTTGCTGCGGTCATTCCGCAAAAAGAATTATCTCTCAGTGCCGGAGTGATTCAAACCTTTGAATCGTTGTTGCTTCACTTCAATCCGCATCTTGGTTGGCTAGTGAAGTTAATCGCACTAATGATTGCCTTTGGTGTCATGGGTGAGGTCAGCTCATGGGTCGTTGGCCCATCAAGAGGTATGTTTGCAGCGGCACAACGAGGATTACTGCCGACTTTTTTGCGAAAGCACAATAAACATGGCGTCCCTGTTCCGCTAATCATGATTCAAGGAATCATCGTTTCAATATGGGGTGCTGTTCTAACGTTTGGCGGCGGTGGAAACAACTTATCTTTCTTGGTAGCTATTTCGCTGACAGTAGTGATTTATTTGATTGGTTATTTGCTGTTTTTCTTGGGCTATTTTGTTCTGCTTTTTAAGAAAAAAGATCTTCCTCGTACCTATAATGTTCCAGGAAAAACAATCGGAAAAACAATAATCGCAGGATTAGGGCTCATCATGTCGCTGCTCGCATTATTCGTTTCGTTCTTCCCACCTTCTTCGATTCCTGCCAGTGAAGACAGAACTTACCAAGTCATCTTGTTGATTAGTTTCATCGTTACTTTATTGTTACCATTCATTCTCTATGAACTTCATGACAAACGTGGCAAAGAAGCTCAAATCGACGAACCGGTTCATATGAAAACAGGAGATGTGAACCCTGCCACTTATCCAAGCGCTCGAGGAGAACACCACATCGTTCAAAACGAGAAGTATACAATCAAACATTAACCGTATTTTTTATCTATTAGGAGGAATTATCATGTTATATGGAAAAGAAAACCGCGAAGAAGCAGACTATTTGGAACCAATTTTTGGAGCTGTTTGTGAAGGAGAAGATTTACCGAAATACAAACTAAATCCGCAATCTGTTGAACCTAGAATGGCCTATCAGCTCGTACAAGATCAGCTACTTGATGAAGGAAATGCCCGTTTGAATTTAGCTACATTCTGTCAAACCTATATGGAACCGGAAGCAGTTAAGCTGATGACACAAACTCTAGAAAAAAATGCCATCGACAAATCCGAGTATCCACGAACAGCAGAAATTGAAAATCGCTGTGTGAATATCATTGCAGATTTGTGGCATGCAAGCAAAGAAGAAAAATTCATGGGCACTTCTACCATTGGTTCTTCAGAAGCCTGTATGTTAGGTGGGATGGCAATGAAATTTGCTTGGCGTAATCGGGCGGAAAAACTCGGTCTCGATCTAAATGCTCATAAACCTAATTTAGTGATTTCAAGCGGTTATCAAGTTTGTTGGGAAAAATTCTGTGTCTACTGGGATATCGAAATGAGAGAAGTCCCTATGGATGAAAACCATTTGTCGATCAATCTTGATAAAGTGATGGACTATGTTGATGAATATACGATCGGCATCGTTGGCATTCTAGGAATCACCTATACAGGACGCTATGACGACATTAAAGGATTGAATGAACTTGTTGAACAATACAACCAAACAACGGACTATAAAGTCTACATTCATGTGGATGCTGCTTCTGGTGGTCTCTATACCCCTTTTACTGAACCGGATCTCGTCTGGGACTTTCAATTACCAAATGTCATATCAATCAACACATCCGGTCATAAATACGGTCTCGTTTATCCGGGTGTGGGCTGGGTACTTTGGCGCGATCAATCTTACTTGCCTCAAGAACTTGTATTTAAAGTCAGCTATTTAGGCGGTGAGTTACCAACCATGGCCATCAACTTCTCCCATAGTGCTGCTCAGTTGATCGGACAATACTATAATTTTGTGCGTTATGGTTTTGATGGTTACAAAGCGATTCATGACAAGACCCATAAAGTTGCTCTTTATTTGGCAAAAGAAATCGAAAAAACCGGTCTATTCGAAATGATCAATGATGGCGCTCAACTTCCGATCGTCTGCTACAAGTTGAAAGACGATCCAAAACGGGAATGGACGTTGTATGACTTAGCAGACCGTTTACTCATGAAAGGTTGGCAAGTTCCAGCTTATCCATTACCAGCCAATTTAGACGACCAAATCATCCAACGATTGGTCATTCGTGCAGACTTTGGTATGAATATGGCTCACGATTATATTCAAGACATGAAAGAAGCTCTGCTGGCACTTGATCAGGCTCATCTGGTTTATCATAAAAAACAAGAAATCAAAACCTACGGCTTTACTCATTAAAAAGGCCAACACGTTCTAGCAAGAAACTTCCCCAAAATCATTAGAACTCTCAACGTTACTTCTATTGCGGAACTGTCCCAAGTAGTGCCATTCGCTTGCACTACTTTAGTTCAAAGAGAGGGATTGCGCACGGCTGTGCGCAATCCCTCTCTTTGTATCAATAATTATCTTTTTCAGTCTTTTCAATTACTCTTTGTTGCAAAGATTTCCTCGACTCGTTGATATAGTGTCTGATTGATAGCTAAGATAACAGAGGAAACAGTGCTGAAAGTCACCGGATAAATTTTAGTATTTTTCGTTTGAAGTGTTTCTTGGTAAAGAGAAGCATCACACAAAATCATTCGTTTGGTACAAAAAAAGACATCATCCACCACATCAGTTAATTGGTGATAGATCATATTGCTTATGGTAAAATGCTCATCTAACATTTCTTCTAACTGTTGGCGATAATACAAGTATTTAAAATCAGAAGGTGCAACAATATACACTTCCAAATGTTCAGTTTTTTCAGCATCAGGAAGCAAACTTAGTAAAATCGTCAATTTACGAACCAGATTGTCATTCCATCGAATCATCTGCTGGTTTTGGTTTGCCCATAACCCAAGGCTCTCCATTATTTGATCAAACATTTCCCTCTCACTTGGATAGAGAAAGAATAGACGATCCGTTTGAAAGATCTGCATGTCCCCCCAAGCGGAACGAAGAAACGGTAGTAACGCTTTTTCGAACAACAAATGATTTTTCTCGGAGATTCCTAGTCGGTTTTGTAATAAATGCGTGAGTTCCAACATCTCCGGACAGCGATGAATGTGATTACGATAAACGACTTCAAAATCTCTTTGCAACAGCTCCAGATTATTGCACTGATACTTGCGTGAATTAAAAAGTGAATAGATATAAAATTCTTCGTCCTCATTGCTACACAAAGAAACTACAAGTTCTTTAAGACCTTGCTGTAATAATTGAAATAGCGGTGTCTGTCGTGCCATCTCCTTGTCCCTTGATGCAAAACAAATAGGAGCTCTTCGGCTTCTTGCTAATCCGATGCGGATCCCTAAATGAATGATTTGACGTTCGTCTTCAGGATAAGAACGCAGAAAAAAACGTTGTTCCACGAATTGGATCAGTTCTTCACAAGCCTGCTCGATAAAAGACTGATTTTTTTCAGGTCGTTTTCCTAAATAGTTCATTACAGCCAATAGAAGATAGCGGAAGTCTTTCTCAGGGATCTCGACCTCCTCTTGCTCTTCATTTAAATAGCCCATTTCCTCAAAAAATCTCCATAAGTCTGTCCGAATGGTATAAACCTTGCTTAATGAAATAAACACCTCTTCCGATATTTTTTGCCAACTTCTCTCTCCAATCAAAAATTGATAGAGAACTTGTAAAAAATAGGATCCTTGATAAATGGTTTGAGTAAGCTCTGATAAGGAAGATCCGGCAGTAAAAACCACTTGATATGTATGCTTCTCGTGAGTGGCGGTAGCAATGCGTTCTTTCAGTAAAAGCAGAATTTTATCAATGTCATTGATAATGGTCGCAGGACAGACATCCAGCTGTTCGGCTAAACGGTCAATAAGCATGCTTTCCTTCTCATACAACTGCTCGCAAAGATAGACTTGACGAATCACACATTTTTCTATATACCTTTCCAGCATAGGCTCGCTCCTTTCCCGAATTTATTACGTCCGTTATTATAAACTATCAGGAAATAGGAAGAAATGAAATTGATAGCATTCTGAGGAAAAGTTTAGGTAAAAAAATTGTTTTCAAAATTATTTTTAATTTTCTCTTGGGAAAAATGAAGAATTTTTCATGTAATCGGTATAGCTTACCTTTAGCAAATCTTTTCCTGCTGAAATAAACAAATGGATTACACAGTGAGAAAAGGTCTACTTTGTATTCACACGATAAATTCCTTAGATCCCCTAGCATTCGATACAACATATAGTTGTATCGATTGACTCTTTTTGAGCAAAAGATTAATTTTTACAACCACCGGCCGCCTGCGACAGAGTGTGTTTTTGTTAGCATAATACGTCGCGATACTGACTTGTTTCACCCGATCGCTCTACTAAATAAAAACGACTTCTCAACTTACCTTATACCCCTTATACCCCTTATACCTTATACCCCCTGTACTCCCTATACCCCCTACAACGAAACAGAAAAGCCACTGAATCGCGAGCTTATTCTCTTATTCTTTCTCTTATTTTTCATCGCACCTTGATCAACCCTTCCAAAGCCTCATAAGTTTTAGTGCCAATACCAGAAACTTCTTTCACTTCTTCCACGGTTTTAAAAAAACCCTTTTCTTCACGGTAAGCGATGATTGCCTCTGCCTTTTTCGCGCCAATGCCTGGAAGCTCTTGTAACTGGCTGCTATCTGCTGTATTTAAATCGATCTGGTTCTGAGCAAGTGTTTCTTCTGTTCTATTGTCAGCGTAATCTACCGGATCATCTAAATGAGGAACGATTACTAATTGTTGATCTGACAATTCTTGGGCAAAATTCATGACTTCTTCATTTCCTTCATCAGTGACCCCGCCCGCTAATTGGATCAGCTCATACAGTCGAGCTCCACTAGGTAAGGTGTAAATACCCGGATTTCGGATTTCTCCTTTGATATCTACAACGATCTGATCCAATGACTCTTTCCTACTCTCTGATTCGAAAATTGGTGAAGACTCTTCTGCTTCGGGCCATTCTGGCTCATTCGGGGTAAAAAACAAACCAAATAGAAAAAGAATGACCAACAGCGCGCTCAAGGATAAATGCCAATATTTTTTCCCAAAATCCAACCACTTGTCCATAATGAATCACCTCAAAAAGAAGTACGCAAAAAAAGTCTTGATTGCTCAAGACTTGATAATTTCTTCGATTTCTTTCATGGAATGAACGACATGGTCTGCATCCAAATCAGTTAGCAATCCTTCAATATCATAGAACATCGTTTGCACCCCTGCCCCTCGTCCAGCCAGCACATCCATCGCACGATCACCGATCATTACAGTCGTTGTTTTGTCCAATTGATATTTTTCCACTAAATAATTCAAAGACGTTGGGTCCGGCTTGCGGGGAAAATTATTCTCCGGTCCCACGATCTCTACGATCAAATGGTCAAGATTTTCTTTCATTAAAAGTTCTTTCGTTGAAACAACGTCACGATGGGTCAAAATATAATTCTTGCCGCCATGGTCTACTACTGCTTGTAAAGCTTCTTTCGTTCCCGGAAATGAAACGGGTAGCCGCTCGTCTAGTGCTTCATATGCTTTAAAACGAGCGCTAAAATCAATGAAATCCAATTGATATTTCTCAGCTACTTGTTTTGATGACGAAGCTTTCAAGATGCGATAAATTTCTCTCGGATCGGGATCAAATCCAGCGTCTTTCAATGTTTTAAGAAACGCCTCTAACATGATTGGGTAACTGTCAAACAATGTGCCGTCAAAGTCCCAAATATACGAATGATACATGTACAACCCTCATTTTCTAAAAATAAGCTGAAATGTTTCCGTGAAAAGAATTTTTTTTCAGCAACTTTACAAAGTTTATCACAAAAGTCCGCCTTTGTCTTTAGATCAAAAGGCAAAGTGGTTGAGACAGAAGTGATTAGTTGCAAGAAATTACGGCTTATTACTGCAAAAGCGACCGCTTACCGTGCGTTCGAAAAAAGAGCTATGACAACCTTTTGTCACAGCCCTTAAAAATTACCAGCTTCCGGAAATTCCGCCCCCACTACTGGACCCACCGCCAAAGCCACCGAAATCACTATCCGAGCTTTTACTCTCTGCGATGACCTGTTCTTGTCGCGTGACATGATTGATGAGTAACAAATAAACCAAAGATTGATCCATAGTGGTTGGATTGTATTCACGACGAGCATTATTCAATAGTTCTGAACGATCTTCCCCCGAAAAATCACCTACTTGTTTTTGTAGATCTGGATGATTTTTATATACTTCATGGAGATCGATAGTAAACAAAGCATCCGTTTTAACAGAATCAATCAAGCTAGCTATTTCCTGAGAACTCGTCTGCACCATTTCAGGATACGTCTTTTCCTTCGTAAGCAGCATAGCCAAATAATCGTTGTTGCGACTACGCCGCTGAATTTCTTCTTCCGCCAACTGCTGAATCTCTTTTTTATACTGTGGAATCAAATAAGCATTTTCTGCAAGAATATCTCCAGTTAAATCATAATCTCGTAATTGTTCCTTGAGTTGCCGCTGCAATTGTGTTTCATAGGTTCGCAATGTGTCATGGCCTTGGGCTAACTCTTGCCCAAAGATCTTCAAATTTTTATGATCTTTCATATATTCTTGCACGAATTGATCGGCCAACTGCGGATTTTTCAATGCTTGTTGAATCATTTGGTTTCTAGCTGGTTGCGGACTGATTCTTTCAAACTCAGCTAATTGCCTCGGAATAACTTCACTAAGCAGGTACATTTTTAACGCCTTCAAACACTCTCCAGCAACAATATAGTGATTGAAGGTCTGATAATTCCTTCTTTTACTTGCCCATCTGTAAAAAGCCTTTTCATCAAACGCTGGATCCGAATGAATATGAGGAGGAATCACATTGGCTGCTTGAAAGCTTTTCTTCGTTTGGCGCTTGCGCCAGCCTATCACTCCGCTAATAGCTGCAATAACCAATGCACTAACTGAACTAATAAGTTGCCAAAACAGCAACCAGAATTTCTTTGACTCTGCGGCTTCTCGGGCCTTTTTTTCTGCCAGTAGCTGTTGCCCATCCGCATAAATTTTGTTCAGACCAACCGTTTCGTCCGCTGTTTTCATTTCCTCATAGACGCGATCAGAAGCATTTAAAACAGCTTGATCATAGTCTTCATCACGCAAAAGATCTTTTGTATCTTCATCGATCAGGTCATCATCTGACAAATCAGAAAAAATATACGTTAAGCCATCCCCATAGCCTAAACGAAATTCCCGGTCCTCGATGGCAAACACGAAGACTAAGCCATTGTTATACGCGGATTGACCAAAACTGTATTCATCAAATAACTGATTGGTTACTGTCTCAATCGATTGGCCGTCTAAGTTTTTAAGCGTGACAACAGCGTATTCTGGACTTCCTGGCAACGTTTGGAACCTCTCTTGGTTTAATTGATTGATTTTTGCGATTGTCTCTGCTGAGAGGACCCCTGCATTATCCTTCACAAAACTTTGACCAAATACTTTTTGGGGAACAAGTAGCACGAACATGACGATCACTACCAGTATGGAGCTGCCCACTACCCTCTTTTTCATTCTTGACACCCCTATCTGTATAAAATTACGTTAATTGTATATTATTTCCAGATGATCAGCATAGGGCTAAAGCCTTAGATCACAAAGAAGAAACTGCGAACTAAGTGCTACACTAAACAAAATGTCCGATTTTTTTACTAGCATCCCCTCCAAAATACCATTAGGTCTTTATGAGCGAATGTTCGAAAAGTAATCACCTTTTCGTCCAATCGAGAGCATTTGATTTGTGTGTTCCTTATATCGCAGTTTCAGAAGATGATCAGTTTTTGAAAGAATGAATCGGCGCAGGAATTCGGCCGCCTCGCTGAATAAAGTCAGCAGATTTAGCTGGATTAACTTTCATAACAGGTGCTGTGCCTAGTAAACCACCAAATTCGATGCGGTCTCCTACTTGTTTTTCTTTAGCCGGAATGATACGTACCGCCGTTGTTTTATGGTTGATGACGCCGATTGCTGCTTCATCAGCAATCATCGCAGCAATCGTTTCTGCAGTAGTATCTCCAGGAATTGCGATCATGTCTAAGCCCACCGAGCAAATTGCTGTCATCGCTTCTAACTTTTCTAGATTCAACAAACCACTTTCAACTGCTTTGATCATGCCTGCATCTTCTGAAACCGGGATGAAAGCACCCGATAAACCACCAACATGATTGCAGGCCATGACGCCGCCTTTTTTGACGGCGTCGTTCAACAACGCCAATGCAGCCGTCGTCCCGTGAGTTCCAACGGATTCCAGACCCATTTCCTCCAAGATGAGCGCCACACTATCCCCTACAGCCGGAGTAGGTGCTAAAGAAAGATCGACGATCCCAAAAGGAACCCCTAAACGCTCGGAAGCTACCCGTCCGACGAGTTGCCCCATACGGGTTATTTTGAAAGCCGTTTTTTTGACTGTTTCTGCAACGACGTCAAAAGATTCTCCTTTGACTTTCTCAAGCGCACGCTTGACCACTCCAGGACCGCTGACGCCTACATTAATCTCGACATCTGCTTCTCCGACACCGTGAAAAGCACCGGCCATAAACGGGTTGTCTTCCACTGCGTTAGCAAAAACAACTAATTTTGCACACCCCATGTCTGAGGCTTCAGCCGTTTGTTTGACTGTTTCCCCCATTAACCGAACAGCATCCATATTGATTCCAGCTTTGGTTGATCCAATATTGACCGAAGAACAGACAAAGTTCGTTGCTGCCAGCGCTTCTGGAATCGATTGGATTAATGCTAAATCACCGCCTTGATACCCTTTTTCAACCAGAGCACTGTAGCCACCGATGAAATTGACCCCTACTGTCTCAGCTGCCCGATCCAATGTTTTAGCTACCTTCACACAGTCTTGTGGCGTCGGTTGACTGGCTGCCACAACAATGGCAATCGGGGTAACAGAGATTCGCTTGTTGATGATTGGAATACCATATTCTGTTTCGATTTGTTCGCCAACTCGCACCAAGTTCTTGGCTTTTGTCGTAATTTTTTGATAGATTTTTTCGCACATCTGATCGATATCGGCATCGATACAGTCTAAAAGAGAGATTCCCATTGTAATGGTACGAATATCAAGATTTTCTTCTTCAACCATGCGAATGGTTTCTAGTATTTGATTGATTTCCATAGAAGCCCTCCTATAATTTATGCATGGTATCAAAAATTTCTTGGTTTTGAATACTGATTTTAACACCTAGTGTTTCGCCTTTGGTATGCAATTGCTCACGAATCGTTTCAAAATCTGCATTTGCCTCCATCGATAATAACATCATCATAGTAAAGTATTCTTCCATGATGGTTTGTGAAACATCGAGGATATTGATGTCTAATTCTGCCAATAGTTGGCTGACACCTGCGATGATCCCTACCTTGTCTTTTCCAATAACGGTCAATACTGCTTTCATAAGAGCCCGCCTTTCATAAAATTTTTCTTATTATAGCATAAGAAAACCGCACTTTCGATGAAACTTCATACGAAAGCGCGGTTTTTAGCAATAATGTTCGTCTTTATCCCAGCCGTTCTTGTAAAACAGCTTGTGAATCAAAGGTATAAATGATTGGCTCTGCATTGGGGACATCGATTTTGTCGACTTCTTCTTCAGGTACATTCTCCAAATACTTCACTAAAGCCCGCAAACTATTGCCATGGCCTGTGATCAAGACATTTTTTCCTGATCGAATGAAGGGAACAACATCATCCGACCAAAAAGGGGTGATCCTTTCAACGACCATTCCTAGGTTTTCTCCTTTAGGAATCAAGCGTGGATCTAAGTCGTCATAACGACGATCAAAATGATTTTCTGAAACATACAGCGGCGGTTCATTATACCCTCGTCGCCACTTTTGGACTTGACCTTTTCCATAACGAGCAACCATTTCATCTTTATTGACACCGACTAACTGTCCGTAGTGTCGTTCATTCAACCGCCATGTCTTATAGGTAGGTACCCACAATTGAGCGCTTGCTTCCAAAACAGTGTTGCAGGTGATGATGGTTCGCTGAAGATAAGAAGTAAATGCTACATCAAAAGAAATACCCAATTCTTTGATTTTTTCTCCCGCTTGCCAAGCTTGTTCCCGACCCTTTGCTGTCAAGCCACATCCAGCCAGCCCGTCCAATAGTTTTCAAAATTTGCTTCGCTTTCGCCATGCCGTATCAATACTACCTTCACTTGAACGCCTCCTCTTTGATTCATTATCTCAAGAAAAAAGCAAAATGTCTTGGGCAAAGTTCACAGAGGTATCCTTTTTTTATCTGAGTATACAAAAAGTCTAGGCATAAGTTGAGCCAGACCCGATCTTTAAGGAACAACTGTCCTCTCGAGAATCTTTCTGACTGTTTTTACTTATGTCCTAGCCTCATACGTGCATGGGTCTGTTCTTAAAATTTGGAGAAATTAATCAAGAATCGTTACTTGAACGGTCCGACGGCCCCATTGTTCGCATTGTGCATTTGTTGGGAAATGCACGTCGATGATATTTCCCTTGATCGCACCACCGGTATCGCTGGCGATGGCTTCTCCATAACCTTCAACATAAAGTCTTGTGCCTAGAGGGATCACAGATGGGTCCACCGCAACTGCCATCGGATTTTCCAACAAGTTTTGGCCGGTAGCTGTCACAGTTCCGCCGCCTAAAACATCTGCTGGATCAGAACTATATGCTGTTGCTTCCATCGTCATCGTTGTTCCAGAATAGCTGCTTGCTGCAGATTCAGATTGGTTTTCGTTGGCAGATTGGTCTTCTGCTTGTGTGGTTTCTTTTGCAGGTTGTTCACTTGCTTGGTTATCTGATGATACTTTTTTGTCGGTGTCAATAATCAGAGTTGTACCATCGTAGATGATGTTAGGATCTTTCAGTTTGTTGTCTTTTGCAATTTGATCAATATGATCTAAATTACCAAAGTATTTTAAAGAAAGACCAGATAATGTGTCATCAGATTTCACCACGTGTTTGATTTCGTCTGCGTTAGCAGTTGTACTTAATGCAGCAAAACCAGCAATTGTGGCTGTAGTTAATACGAATGTTTTAATTGATTTCATAAATTTTATTTCCCTCGCTCTATGTAAGTTTTCGTCGTAACGACTTGATAAATAATAGCAAGATACGTTAAGTCCTTGGTAACAGTTCGATGACGAAATATTTCACTTTGATAAAAGAAATTAAATAACGTACCAAATAAAAAATAGAAATACTTAAAACCTTGCTAAATAAGGCTTTAATAGTAAACAGAAGATCGATTAACTGTTACAAGTTCCTTTTAAGCTAATCAAAAAAGCCGAATGAATCTTAAATATTTTCATAATTTCCGGAAATTTTCTGAAACAAATTTTCTTATATTACAAATTTGTAAAAAACAATTCAACCTGTAAACTTATAGAAAACACTGTTTTTTCTGAAAACTCAAATATATTTCGTGATTTTTCCAAGAAAGGGATTGACTTCCCACAAAGGTATGATACGATATTTCTAACGTTTGTTGTATTTTTATACATATTTCAAGCTATTATTGTATTTTAAAACAAAAAAGGAGTAATTGAATGAAAAAGATGTGTAAATGGTTCGCTTCAACAATGATACTGATCGTCCTGTTCTTTTGTGTTACCACAAAACTGGTACACGCTGAAACAACAGATCCCGTCTATGAAAAAATAAAACAAAATGGCGCATTGATCGTTGGCTTATCTGCGGACTATGCCCCCTATGAATTTCATACCACGATTGATGGCAAAGACGAAATTGTCGGCTTTGATCTATCAATTGCCAAAAAAATCGCTGATGATCTAGGTGTCGATCTTAAAATTGAAGAATTAGGTTTCGATGCGCTGTTAGGAGCATTAAAAACTGGAAAAATCGATCTTGTCATTTCGGGGATGGCTGCTACCGATGAACGTAAAAAGGAAGTCAACTTTTCTGACACTTATATGGAAGTCCAACAAAAAGTGATTGTTCGAAAAGAAGATCAGAACCGGTTTCAATCAACAGCAAATTTCAACGGTGTAGCTGTCGGTGCTCAAAAACAAACCACACAAGAAGAATTAGCTAAAAATGAGTTGTCCGGCTCACTTGTAACCTCTTTGCAAAAAGTTCCGGATCTGATCACAAATTTAAACTCAAAAAAAGTGGATGCTGTTGTGATGGAAGATCCTGTGGCGGAAGCCTATGTTCAATCAAATGATAACTTAGCAATTGCCGACGATGTGGTCTTTGAGAAAGGTACGAAAGAAACAGCAATTGCTATTTCAAAAGAGGCGCCGCTGCTCCTGGAAAAAATCAATGCTTCCATCAAGACGATTGTCGATAACGATCTATTGAGTCAATATCAAGATGAAGCCTATGCTCTAATGTTCAATGAAGAAACAGGAGCACCTGAAGAAGGCTTCTTTAGCAAATATCTGCCCTTTTATCTCTCAGGAGCCGGTTATACTATTTTTTTAGCCTTTGTCGGTGTACTCTTTGGCTCGATTGCTGGTAGTCTACTGGCATTTATGAAACTTTCTACGTCAAAAATTTTGCGTTGGATTGCGATTGTTTATATTGAATACGTGAGAGGTACCCCGCTCTTAGTACAGATCTTTATCGTTTATTTTGGGACTGGCGTACTAGGTCTGGATTTATCCAAATTAACGGCAGGTTGTATCGCTCTTGCACTTAATAGTGCCGCCTATGTGGCTGAAATCATTCGTGCGGGGATCAATGCGGTCAACAAAGGTCAGTTGGAGGCAGCCCGTTCATTAGGAATGAATCAAGTTCAAGCGATGCGCTTCATTATTTTTCCGCAAGCCATCAAGAACATTTTACCTGCTCTCGGCAATGAATTTGTGACAGTCATCAAAGAGTCTTCTGTTGTCTCTGTCATTGGTGTCTCCGAATTGATCTTCCAAACAGGGGTCGTCCAAGGTGCCAGTTTCAAACCTTTCCTACCATACGTGATTGTTTCCTTGATTTATTTTGTCTTGACTTTTGCTCTTTCACGATTACTAGGAGTTGCAGAAAGGAGAATGAAAACAAGTGATTAGCGTAAAAAAACTTTTAAAAAATTTTGGTGCGACAGAAGTTCTGAAAGAGATCGATCTTGAAATCTCCACGGGTGAAGTCGTTGTGATCATTGGACCTTCTGGAAGCGGCAAAAGTACTTTTCTGCGTTGTTTGAATCTTTTAGAACAACCTACCAGTGGTCAAATCGAATTTGAAGGAAACGATCTTTTGGCTAAAGAGATTGTGATCGATCAAATTCGTCAAAAAATGGGTATGGTATTCCAAAACTTTAATCTGTTTCCTCATAAAACAGTTTTGGAGAACATCACCATCAGCCCCATAAAAGTAAAAAAACAAGATCAAGAGACCGCTGAGAAAAAAGCCTACGCACTTTTGGAACAAGTTGGATTAGCAGACAAAGCGACTAGCTATCCTGCAAGTTTATCTGGTGGGCAACAACAGCGAGTAGCTATTGCTCGTGCGTTGGCTATGGATCCAGATGTGATGCTTTTTGATGAACCGACTTCTGCACTTGATCCGGAGATGGTTGGTGAAGTATTAGCGGTGATGCAGGCACTTGCCGAGAAAGGCATGACGATGGTCGTTGTGACTCATGAGATGGGCTTTGCCAAGCAAGTAGCGGATCGCGTGATCTTTATGGCTGACGGTGTCATTCAAGAACAAGGAACACCTGAAGCGATCTTTGACCATCCGCAAAATAGCCGCACACAAGATTTTTTAAGAAAAGTACTATAAAAAATGGAGATGAACCTATGAAACAGTCGATGATTGCACAACGATTTCAAACACCCGAAGAAAATCTACTAATGGACATTGCAACGATTGCCAAGAAAACACCAAATTTGATAGATCTGTCCATCGGCGATCCTGATTTGATTACTGATCAGTCGATCATTGCTGCCGCTTTTACGGACGTCAAAAATGGACATACAAAATACACGGCTTCTGATGGCAGTGCCGATTTTATTCAAGCTGTTGTCGATTTTTATCAGAACCATTATGGATTGACTTTCTCCAACGATCAAGTACGGGCCTCAGTTGGTGCGTTACATGGCATGTATCTTGCTTTGTGCGCGATCTTGGATCCTGGAGATGAAGTAATTATCCATGAGCCTTACTTTTCTCCTTATAAGCAGCAAGTTGAAATGGCTGGCGGAAGCCCAGTTTTCATCCCTACCTTTGAAAAAGATGGTTTTCAGATCGCTATTGATGTATTAAAAGCAGCGATTACCGACAAAACAAAAGCCATTATCATTAATTCTCCCAACAATCCCACTGGTGCTGTCTTTTCGCCGACAACTTTTAAAGCAATTGCTGAAGTTGCCGAAGAAAATGATTTGTTGATCTTGTCAGATGAAGTGTACGAAGCCTTTTGTTTTATGGAAGAGTTTGTTCCTATGGCCACTTTTGCGCCTGAACGGACGATTACTTTTAGCAGTTTTTCAAAAGCTTTTGCTATGACTGGCTGGCGGATTGGTTACATGATCGCTCCTTTATCCATCAATCAGACAGCCAAGTTGATTAATGAAAGTATTGCTTATTCTGCTCCTACCCCCTCACAACGAGCGGGAATCTATGCGTTGAATCACTACGACGAACTTGTTCCAGCAGTCGTGGAAACCTTCAAAAAACGGCTAAGTTACATTCAGCAACGAGTCGCTACTATTCCTTTTCTTTCTTTGTCTCCTGTCAAAGGAAGTATGTATGCCTTCATCAACATAGAAAAAACTGGCTTGGATTCTGTTACTTTCGTTGAAAAACTTTTAAAAGATACCAGCGTGCTAATGATTCCCGGTAAAGCTTTTGGTGAGACGACTGGTGATCATTATGTCCGTTTAGCTGCTACGCAATCAATGCCAATGCTAAGAGAAGCCTTTGATCGCATTGAGCAGTTCACTTTTTAATCAACAAAAAATCCCTCTGCAACTAGAGTGATTGAACCATTCGCCAATAGCCATAAAAGCTAACTTTTGGGAGTGATTCACTCTCTTGGAGCAGAGGGATTTTTTTATTCTTTTTTCGCTTCTTGAATCAGTTTTGCTATTGCTTCTTTTTGATATTCTGCAGTGAATTGACTGATTTTTGCTTTTTGTTCCGCCGCATCCATTGTTGGGTCAGCCATCAAAGCGGCTTGCATCTTCTCTTGAACAAAAGTTTGTGCTTCTGTTTTCATCGCTTCTTGTTGGTTTTCAACAAGACTGGCTAGTTTTTTCGCTTGATCAACAGTTAAGAGAGTCCAAGAATCTGGAAGAGAGAACGTATTCTTTTCACGAATAAACTCTTCATCATTCCCAGCTATTCCAAACAAGAAACGATAAAAATCATTTTTATACGTCCAACGGGTCGTTTTCGTTTCTTTTTGTGCCGATTTGGCATCTTCGACGACATGATTCGTCACATGGTCCATTCTTGTTTGTTTTGGTTTCTTTTGCGACTCATCTGTGCGGTACAAATAGATTTTCTCAGTTCCATCACCCAAAGGTTGATACAACAGCATTGGCAACTGATCATTGTCACTGCTTGAAACTAACGGCTGTGTAGTCGTTGTGGTGGTTTTTTCCATCCCAAAATGTGCGGATAGATTGGCCATCATTGCTGTTAAACTTAAGACAAAAACCAAACCAAAGAGAAGTGAAATAACAGTTTGGTCCTTATTTTTGGCAAAAACATTTAATAACGCAAAGGCAATTACACTGATGACGACAATCACTAACATCATTTGCCGTCACCTCCTTTAAGAACAGTCAACTGAGGCTCTTTTTTCTTCAATGCAAAGGCAATCAAAAAGCCTAAAAAGCCAAAAACAACAGCGACATAAAAAGCAGCATGATAACCAGAAAGCGTTGCTTCGATCGCTTTTTCTTTGTAAGCAAGCGGTGTTGCCTTCAACAAGCCATCACTTGGAAGATTTCCTTTGGTTACATTTGATAAGACACTGATCAAAATCGCCGTTCCAATTGAGCTGGCAACTTGACGGAAAGTATTATTAACTGCTGTACCATGACTGATCAAGTTTCCTGGCAAAGCATTCATACCAGAAGTAGTAACTGGCATCATAACCATGGAAATCCCAAACATACGAATCGCATAAAGAATGACGATATGCAAGATCGGTGTGTCTTTTGTTAAAAAGGCAAAAGGCAATGTTGCAGCAGTCAAAATGAACATACCGGTAATAGCTAAACGCTTTGCCCCATACTTATCAAAAATTGCCCCAGTGATCGGCATCATCGCCCCCATTACCAATGCCCCAGGTAAAAGCATCAAACCAGAATGAAAGGCAGATTCTCCCCGAATATTTTGGATATATAAAGGCAAGACCATTTCTGCGCCCACCATGGCCATATTGGTCACACCTGAAAGAATGGCCGCTAATGTGAATGTTTTCGATGAAAAGACGCGTAATTCCAAAAATGGATGCTCGATGTGCAATTGTCGCCAAGCAAAAAAGGCGATAAACAAGACCCCAACTACTAAGAAACTAATGACCTCCACGCTTCCCCAGCCCTTGTCTCCGACACTGGAAAAACCATACAACAATGTTCCGAAACCGATGGTTGAAAGAATGGCAGAAAAAATATCAATTTTCGGATGAGACAGCTCGATAACACTCTTCATCAAGAAGACAGCTAAGATCAATACTAAAATAACGATTGGAATGACCATTCCAAACAAATAGCGCCAAGTATAGTGGTCAATGATCCAGCCGGATAGTGTTGGGCCTAAAGCTGGTGCCAACCCAATAACGATCCCCGACATTCCCATTGCAGAACCGCGTTTTTCTGGCGGAAAGATCGATAACATGATATTTTGCAACAACGGCATGGAGATACCAACACCGGCAGCTTGAATCAAACGACCTAATAGTAAGATCGAAAAATTAGGTGCTGCAAAACAAGCAATTGTACCAATCAAGAAAATCGTCATGGCAGTTAAATACAAATTTTTCGAATTGAATTTATTAATCAGCCAAGCGGTAATTGGAATCATGATCCCATTAACAAGCAAGAATCCGGTCGTCAACCATTGAACATCAGAAGCCGTAATATCGAAGGCATTCATCAAGGTTGGAAAGGCAGTCGTCAGTAATGTTTGATTCAATACTGTACAAAACGTACCGATCAGCAAAACGACAACCAATAAAGAACGATTGTACGGTTTACCGTATATATCTAAAGGACGATTATTTGTCATATTTCACACTCTTTTCACAAAATTTTTCAACAGCACTATACACTTTAAAACTTTCTCACTTATTTGTCAACCTACTTGACACAAAAGTAAAACAAGTTACAATATAAACAAATACCTTTACAAGAATGGAGAAAGCATGTCTCAAACCTTTCGTAAATTATTAGAAAATGACAATTTGCTGGTAGGGATCAGCGAGCTTAGCCGAATGTGTGAAATCTCTCCGCGTCAATTGCGTTACTGGGAACAAAAAGGCCTTATCCAATCCGTTCCTCAAGAAGAAAATGCGCCACGTAAATATCGACTGCCCACGGTGATCAAAGTTGAGTTGATCAAACGTTTCCTTGATGAAGGCTTTACTTTAACAAAAGCGGTAGAAAAAGCAGAGGAAAAAATAAAAACTGCGCACCATATACGTAAAGTTTTTACAGGGGCACTCCAGAATTTGGAAGTAATCAATGACCGATTTACTATTATCAGCCTAGGACCCATCAAGGAATCAAACCAATTGCTGCACATTATCCATGATGATGAATCGAATCAGCTTGACTACGAATTATTACCGGAAAACCAGCCATTGGACATTGATAAATATCGTAATCTCTGAGAAAACAAACAATAGTTAAAAAAGGACTGCTGCACGCCCTTCGTCTTTCGGGAATGCAGCAATCCTTACTCTTGCCATTGCTCGTCATAGTACTTGATTTTGTTATCTAAACGATTCAAGGTCCCTTTTAGTTCCTCAAAACGTTGCCGCAAATTTTCTCATTCTTCGACTAGTAAATGTTTGCGGGCCCCTTTCGTTCTTTGGCTAAAAAAATATCATGTATCAGTGCCACAGCTAGCGATTCGCTATTGCCTCCAATTAGATCTCCTTCCTTTACCGAAAACAGCATCCATTGAACATATGAAGAACAACGCTGATGTGTCTTTTGCAATTTCAGAAGAAGATATGACTCACTTAAAAGGAATCACTATGAATGATTATGGCTCGAACAATGAGATTCCTGTGTTCAAACGGGCCGCTACAAAATAATTGCAACGAAAGATCGCTTTTCCAGAAACATTTCTGTCTCAGTGCAGAATCTGAATTCTGGGAAAGCTTTTTTGATGAGAAAAAGCCCTAAACTTATTTTGTTTCTTGCTTGAAGTGTTCCTTTTGAGATTGAGCGGCGGTTTTCAGTAAAACGAGAAGGATCTTCACAGCCCTCGCAGTCATTGTCCATTTGACTGCTTCCGAGAGAAATCATTTACAAAAGCCATTTTTCCATGCTATAGTCCCTTTGAAGAAGTCAAAGGTAGAAGCCGCTTTGAATAGCTGACTTAATTGAAAAATTGACAAAATCAACTTAGTAGCATTCGTAGCGCTAGCTACCAAATCGAGAAAAGGAGTCTGTATCCATGAACAAAACAGAATTTTTACAAGCAATATCTGGTGGCTTGATCGTTTCTTGTCAAGCTCTGCCAGGGGAACCCTTTTATACCGAAGAAGGTGGCGTGATCCCTCTTTTTGCGGTGGCAGCTCAAGAAGCAGGTGCGGTCGGAATTCGTGCCAACTCTGTACGAGACATCCAGCAAATCAAAGAAAAAGTGTCCTTGCCAATCATCGGTATCATAAAAAGAGACTACCTACCTGAAGAACCGTTCATCACTGCTACGATGCGCGAAGTAGATGAATTAGTTGCAACCGGTGTCGAAGTCATTGCGCTGGATTGTACTTTGCGAAAAAGGCACGATGGTCTAACCATCAATGCATTTATCAAAAAAATCAAAGAAAAGTATCCTGACCAGCTGCTGATGGCAGATATTGCGACTTTTGAAGAAGGCCGCAATGCTTACCAAGCTGGGGTCGATTTTGTTGGCACAACATTAGCGGGTTATACCAAAGACCGTGAGCCAACAGATGGACCCGACCTCGAACTGATCCAACAACTTGTCGCTGAACAGTTGCCCGTCATCGCTGAAGGAAGAATTCATTCTCCTGAACAAGCCAAACAAGTTCAGCGTCTAGGGGTTGCAGGTATCGTTGTAGGCGGTGCGATTACCCGCCCCAAAGAAATCGCGGCTCGCTTTATCGCAGAATTATCCAACTAGTTTCATAAAGAATCGCATACTTCTAGGGCTTTTAGCGAACAAGCCTCTGATGACTGAATAAGGGTACCCTGATTTTAGATGCATCTGACACAGGTGCATCTTTTTTTGCAGGTTTTCTATTCTTTGTACTATTTTTCCTCTGTTGAATTTGATTGCTGATAACCGGGAGTTTCCCTTGTGAGTCGAGTCACATTTTTTGTTGTCTTTTTTAGAATACTTTATACTGAAAGAAAGAGGAGAAAGTGAGTGAAGAAAATGACAAAAATCAATGCAGGTGTCGCCATGGTAAAAGTCTTTGAGGCTTGGGGGATCGATCACATTTATGGCATTCCCGGCGGTTCATTTAATTCCACAATGGATGCACTATACCAAGAACGCGAATCCGTTCGCTATATCCAAGTTCGCCATGAAGAAGCAGGTGCTCTCGCCGCCGCTGCTGATGCCAAACTAACTGGTAAAGTCGGAGCTGTCTTTGGTTCAGCAGGCCCTGGAGCTACCCACCTAATCAATGGATTGTATGATGCTCAAATGGATAATGTGCCCGTAGTAGCATTACTCGGTCAAGTGGCATCAAGTTCAATGAATTACAATGATTTCCAAGAAATGAATGAAAATCCGATGTTTGCGGATGTCAGCATCTACAATCGAACGGTCATGTCCCCTGAAAGTCTACCACACGTGGTAGATGAAGCTATCAAGGCTGCCTATAAATTTCGGGGCGTCGCTGTCGTGACGATTCCCGTTGATTTTGGCTTTAAAGAGATTGAAGCCCAAGAGATCGCCACAGCCAAAAACCATAAAACTGGGGTGATCCTACCTAATGAAGCAGACTTAAAAGCTGCCCTCCCCTATTTTGAACAAGCAAAAAAACCCGTTCTTTATATTGGACAAGGGGTATTCGGCGGATTTCCAGCGATCAAAGAATTTTCCGAGTTCTTTTCAATGCCAGTTGCGGCTTCTGTTTTGGCGAAAGGAATCGTTCCTGATATGTATAAGAATTTTCTTGGCTTTGCCGGAAGAGTTGCCACAAAACCTGCGAACGAAGCACTAGCCGAAGCGGATCTGATTGTCTTCGTGGGGAGCGATTTTCCATTTGGTCGTCGTTTCTTTAATCCGAAAGCCAATTTTGTTCAAGTTGACATTGACTCCTCGAAATTTGGACGTCGGCACAACACAGATGTCTCGGTGTTAGGCGATGGGATCACTGCGTTGAATCAATGGGTCACCCTAGGAACCGAGCGACCAGCAGACCAATGGCTGGCAGCAAATCAAGAAAACATTGTTCGCTGGCATGCTTGGCGCCATCACTTTGACACCAATCAACAAGCTCCTCTTCGTCCAGAACCGATCTTCAAAGAAATTAACCGCATTGCCGAGCCGAATGCGATTTTCGTCAGTGATGTCGGAAATGTGACGATCAACAGTATTCGACATTTAGAAATGACAGGAGAACAGCGTTTTACCACTTCTGGCTGGTTCGCTACGATGGGGAACGGTGTTCCAGGAGGAATTGCCGGCCAATTGAGTTTCCCCGATCGCCAAGTCTTTACATTGAGTGGGGATGGCGGTTTCGCCATGCAAATGCAGGATATTTTGACCCAAGTCAAATACCAATTACCAATCATCAATATCGTCTTCTCTAATGATTCTTTTGGATTTATTGAAGCAGAACAAGAGGATACCGAACAAAAGAAATTTGGAGTCTTTCTAGAAGGCGCAGACTTTGGGAAAGTTGGGGAAGCACTTGGTGCAAAAGGATATACTATTACTCGTTACGAAGACCTAACACCTGCTTTTGATGCAGCAAAAACCAGCAACGGCCCTGTAGTTATTGATATCAAGATCGAAAATGCTCGTCCACTTCCTGTAGAGGAATTGAAATTGGATCCAGAAAAATTTTCGGCAGCTGAAATCGCCGCCTTTAAAGAAAAATACCAAGTCCAAGAAATGCCTACTTTGAGAGAACTGCTTAAAGGTAATTAGCATAAAGCTATGCCCTAAAAAACAAAAAAGACCGAACAATCAATCAGACACTTCCAATGTTTTTCACGGAAGTTGTCAGGCATTGTTTGGTCCTTCTTTTTTGTGTTTTAGATCACAAATCTGATTGGTTTGACTCCCTTTGCAAATCAATCAAGAAACAGTCTGGAAAAACGTTCGCAATTCTTGCTTACTTGCAGCTGAAATCTGCGTTTTAGGAATTCCTTGTATTGCTCCCTCAATCCCATAGAGCATGTGTAGACAAGCCCCGGGATCCCGTTGGGTACGAATACGCATAAAAATGGTTTCTGCTGTTGCAGACTTCATTTTCTCCACCGAATCGATGCCAATCGCATGCAAGTGTTCGGCAAGAACCTTTCCTACATTCGGTATTTTTTGTAATTCTTCCATGATACGCCTCCTCTCAACGATGTTTCTGCAGTTTTATATTTATTGCACAAATCTTGTTTGATTGTTACCCTATATTCCTTCACAAATCTGCATTAATTTGATGGGCAGAAAAAGGAAGCTTCATCAGAAACAATAAGACTTTTTTCATTTTATCCCTCCTCTTCATTTTAGCGAATTGTCCCCTAAAATGTAACCCTACCGTTTACTTCTTTAGCAACATCGCAATTGTTTCACTCTCTTTCGTATAGCTTTCGCCACAAACGTTGCTATAAAGCTGATACTCTTTAAATCCAACCCCAGCCAGTTCGGCAGCCAATGAGTGCTCTGTAAAACAACTAGTCCACACATTGTAAGTTATCTGATCCTCTTGAGTGATCACCATTGTTTGATCTAGCCAGACAAAGTTGGGATATTTACTGGTCTTATTCAATGCAAGATAGGAGTTCTCGCTCCAAAAGCCAGCTCCTTCTGAGTAGTCCCATGATTGCTGCACTACAGTCTGATCATATTTCGTTGCACTAAAGACATCTAGCAAGAATTTTCCGCCAGGCTTCAACCAGCGATAAATGTTTGCTGCCAGCAGATGTCGATCGTTTGCAGATAATGCACCAAAGTCGCAATAGATCATCACGATCAAATCAAAAGTTTCTGTCAATTCCATCTCAAGGTAGTCTTGTTTTAGGTAGGAAATAGGCAACTGTTTTTTTCGTGCAGACTCTTTTGCATAGTCGATCGACCGCTTTGAGAAATCTACCCCTGTTACTTGATAGCCAGATTCAGCAAACAATTCTGAATAGAGCCCTGGTCCACACCCTAGATCAAGAAGGGTTGGATAATCTGCTGGTGGAACTTTTTGACAGATCCAGCTAGCAGATTTTTTGATAAAGGACCGATTTCGACTGGCCCCATCTATACTCGGATCCAAATGATTTTCTAGCATTTTCTGAGAAATATAGTCATCTGTCCAGAATGGGGTATCGGTTTGTTGATAGATTTTTGGCTGTTTAATGAAGTCTTTCATTTTGTTTCGCATTTTTCTGCTCCTTTGATTGATTATTTGTGTAACTGAATAGTTTTCTTTAGTCCTCCTTTTGCGTGATTACTATAAAAGAATAAAAAAAAGCGATGGTTACCCATCGCTTCCTTGAAAAGAGAAGTTAGAGTAAGATAAAATCAATAGCTAGGCAACTTAAATAAACTTACAAAAGCGGTTATTTTTAGCCTGTTCAATTGATTTTATTTACTCTTTTCCAGTCATACCTATAGCACTGATTGTGTACTATCAGCTATGCCGAACTTCATCACCTGTTCATTCAATTATGACTATACTTTACCACATTAAAGCAGTTGCAGCAAACCTTTTCACGATTTTGCGTTCAACGTTACGAGCATATGCGATTAAGAAAATGGCCATACGTTTAAGTGATTTTTTTAAGTTTTTGATCAACGACTTGATAGACCTCATTAGCAACTTGATCAACAAATAATTGATCATGAGAAGTAAATATAACTGTTCCAAGATAATCCCTCATTAGTTTTTCCAGGGCTTCAATCGTAGGAAGATCAATAAAATTAGTTGGTTCATCCAAAATGAGAACATTTGCTGGTTTAACAAAAAGCAGCGCAATTTGAACTCGTGTCGCTTCTCCTCCGCTCAAATTTTTTACGGGCTTTAAAATTTCTGTTTGACAAAAACCAAGGTTATGCAAAATACTTCTGACAAATGATTCAGAATAATCGGTTTGTTTCATTAAATAAACAAGAATTGATTCCGATTCAGTCATTTTATAGGACAATTGTTGGTAACTAGCAAAAACTACCTTAGGAGATAAGACAATTCCTTTACCACCATTTAAAATATGATTCAATAAAGTCGTTTTTCCACAACCATTTGCACCTACAATCGCGATACGCTTTCCTAATCCAAATTGAAAATCACAATCATCAAACAAAACTCTCTTTTCATATTGAATTGAAACGTTGTCTCCTTTTATCGGATAAGGATTATGAATTTCTATGCCTTTTGGTGCTGGAAAAATAATTTGTCTCGGCTCAGTCAATGAATGATGCTCACCTAAATGATCCAAACGGCTTTTCATTGCCTTTGCTGTTTTATGAAGATTCTTTTGAATTGTATCCTTTTGTTTGGATGATGCCAATCGATCAGGACGACTATTTTTCTGCTGCATTTTTTTAGAGACTTTACTAATCTTTTCAGCTTGCTGAAGTTTACTTTCAATCGCCGCTTCCAAGCGCTTCTTTTCTTTCAAGTGACTTTCAAGCGCATGTTTTTGATGCAGTAATTCCATTTCCTTTTGCTGTTTATACGCATCAAAGTTTCCGTGATATTCCCGTACACACCCCTGATCAATTTCCCAAATTTTCGTTGCTAATTGGTTCAAGAAAAACCGATCATGACTGACAAAAAGCAATGTACCATAGTAATGCCTCAACTCCTCAATAAGCAATGAAATACTTTTCTGATCCAGATGGGTGGTAGGTTCATCCAACAAAAGACCCATTTCATAGTTCGATAGTGTTCGAACCAATCGTGACTTTGCGGCTTCCCCACCGCTCCAGCTATCCATTGAATGTTTTGGTAACGAAAAGCGGCTCATGATTTCCCAGTCAACGGATGAAAAATCGTAAGAATCCTCGATCCCTCCAATTTGGGCAAAATAATTAAAGGTCGTGGTTGTCTGAATCGTGCCACTATCAGGCTGGATTTCTCCAGTAATTAATTTTAACAGTGTTGACTTTCCTTCACCATTTCTACCAATGATCCCGATTCGTTCTCCATGATAGGCGGATAACGCCTCAATTGACAAGACTTCTTTAGCGCCATATTGTTTTTTGATCTGTTTGAATTGGACTGTTAATGTTTCCATGAATGATCTCCCTCTCTCATCTAGGAAAAAGGAAAACACAAAAAAGGCATAGCCTGGCGCTATCCCTTCATAAATAATTGGAAAAGTAGACACTCATCCCTTGAAATCGCGATCACCTAGACTTTTGAATAGTATTAAATTAACGATTCAAAAGATCGATCCACAATTTCATTGCCGCTGTCATGACTTTTCCTCCTTCAGTAAATGATTTCCTTAAGTATAGCAGATCCGAAAATACTTGTACAGAAAGGTTCGCATGAGTTCGCTGGAAGTCCCTTACACCAGTGTGTCCTATAATTTCAGCGGAAGATCTATCATCCTGCGAGCTCATGGGATCGTCTGCTAATCAAATCATTCCTTCGTAATCACTTGATACATTTTCGCGATATCCTCGGCTGCCATCGTGACTTTAGATTTTTCGATCAATACATTCTTCCCTGTCATAATATAAGAAGGCAATAAGCGGATCTTTCCATAGTAGATTTCAGTCTGGCGTATTTTATAAGTTGCAACGGAGGGAATCGCATTCTTTTTTTGCTGCTTTTTGGCGATTTGATTGAAGGCTTTTTTGGCGACATCCCCCATTAGCATAATCACTTCAATATTTGGAAATAACGACAACTCTTTTTCTAATAGCGGTAGATTTTCAGTGATAGTTTGTGTTTCAATTGTCGTCGTGTGTTTTGGCGTTTTGATCGCATTGGTCAAATAAATCCCTAAATCCAATAAGTCATGGGCAGAATCTACATAGATCCCAGCTTGTTGAAACAACGGCAACGTCGTAGAAAGATAAGCGCCATCTGTTGCCCCATAAAAATCATCTGTTGGATCTAGGGGAACGACTTCATTGATCAATACTGCTTTAATGGTTTTCGGATCGACTTCAATATCATTCAAAAAAATACTTTTTTCTGCTCCAGCCATCAATGCCTCTTTCACATTCATTTTCTCACTCCGTTCCTATTCTCTTTTCCTTAATCATACAAAAGGAAAGCGGCGAAGTCGAGGAGTACTTTGTGTTGAGAAAATCAGTCGGTACCCCTCTCTAAAAGAGACAAAAAACTGCGTAAGGAGGATTTCCTTACGCAGTTATACTCAATGAGTCGCGCTCATTTATTACTTATTGAAAATCTTTGGTCCTTTACGCATATTCTTGCGATCATTTTTTGGTGTGTCCATTTGTTTCGAACGGCCACCACCTTGTTTCTTTTTGATCAGTTCAAGCATTTTTTCTTTTTGGTTCACTATTTCCACCTCATTTTCCCCAGACCCTCTCTTATCTGATAAAACAAATCACTTTGATAAAAGAATTTAGCATCCTGATTAAATCTACTTGGATTTTGACCGTTTGTCAATCGTTGATTGCACAATCTACTGAAATTCAGAAGGTTTGCACTGATTTATTGGCAGATGTGAGGTCCCCTTCGCGGGAAACGGATGGTAAAGCTGCTTTTGAATAAATGTCTCTTTCTTTAAAGATCTGCTAACTGATCTTGGTCAAGCAGCCACACCGTTCGCTTATTGCGGCGGATCCATTGTTTCTCTTCAAAGCGTTTTAATTTTCTTGAAAGAGTTTCGGGTGTGGTTCCTAAAAACAACGCCAGCTCCTTCATTTTCATAGGCAGCACAACTTGATCTGATTCGGCAACTTTTGCTAGATCTAGTAGATAAGTTGCTAATCGTTCATCAACTTTTTCCATCATCAGAAAGCGTGCTTGCTGCTCGACTTTTAGCATTTTTTGCGCATTTATTTCTAATAATTTCAAACTTAGCTGAGGGTAATCCAGCAACAGCTGCGTAAAATCTCGCTGTTTGAGAACACAAACTTCTGTTTTCTCCAACGCTTCTCCAAACAATAGTTCGTTTCGAACACCAAATAGTTGTTTCTCTCCCTCATAGCCACCGGGTTCAATGACACGCAGGACTTGCTCTTTGCCATTAGCGGAAAGCTGATAGACCTTCAAGCTTCCACGAGCAACGATCACTAACTGATCAGCACTGGTTGGGGTAAATATCAGTTCCCCTTTTTCCTTAATGTGATGTGTGACCAGCATGTGAATCACTCGTTGATCCGTTTCATCTAAATGATTGAACAATGGCACTAATGAAACACACATATGATCCTTTGCCATGGAAATCCTCTCCTATTCGTTACCAGTTTCCCCGCAAAATTGTCCTATCCAAGGAATCAATGGCCTTGCAATCACGCAGAAACTTCTTTAGAAAACTCAAAAACTCAGTCCTGCCGAACTTCTTTTATGGAATGTCTCAAACAGCAACAACAGCTGCGATTGCTCAACAGCCATGCATGTTAACACGCGACGTTTCTTTTTTAATGTACCACTTTTTTTGAGCATCGTACACCCACCAATTAGCACTAGTGTTGACATAAATTTCTGGAAGTTTACTACTTGATGCACCCATTCAAGGATTCCTTCTTCATCAATACTGTTGAGACTAAATCTCCTTGTTGAAGCCTACCCGACTGCTTTGAAATAAGCCATTAATCCCGTGATCGTCTAACGGCTAAATCTATACACGAAAAAATAATTAACGATAGTAATAGAAAAGATCCATTATCCCTTTCCTATTAACTTCCTTCGGCTTCATTCCTTTGTTTCAAGTAATATCAAGCCAACTCTTTTAGTTGAATCCCTTCAACGACATAACCTAGCGTTTCGATCACTTGTTGGATTTCTTGCGGAGTGATGATTTCTGGTTGAAATTCTACTTTTACTTTACTGGCATTGAACAGAACATTCACTTTTGTTACACCAGACTGGCGACTCAACCCTTGTTCGATTTTTTGCATACAAGATGGACAAGTTAAGGTTTGTAATTGAATAATTGATTTCATGACTATTCCTCCTTTATTGATAGTCTTATTTTAATTCTTCTTGTGTCACTAATAATTGATTTGTATCAAGTTTTGACTTATTTGGTTTCGCCAGCAAGCGCATCGCGTTCAAGACAACAAGCAAAATACTTAACTCATGGAAAAACATCCCGCTGGCCATATAGATGAAGCCAAAGACCAAACCTACTAACAAGAATAAAACAGTTCCTAACGCAATCAGAATGTTTTCTTTCATCTTTCTGACGGTTCTTTTCGTTAGTTGATAGGCATAATTTAGTTGCTCGATCCGTGATTGAATCAATACAATATCAGAGGTTTCGACTGCCACATCTGTCCCATTGCCCATCGCAATCCCAATATCAGCAAGTGCAATTGAAGGACTATCATTGATGCCATCTCCCACAAAAGCAACTATCTCCCCTTTTTTCTGTAAATGTCGAATAAAGTCCGCTTTTTCTTCAGGTAAAAGCTCACCATGAATCTCTGTTAACCCTAACGTGTGACCAATCAAATTTGCGGTGTGTTGATGGTCTCCCGTCAGCATGATCAGCCGTTTTATGCCGCTTTTTCTCAGTGCATGAATCGTTTCTGATGCCTTTGAACGAATCGCATCTTTGATACCAAATAATTGAGTCAATTGCTGATCACACGCTACTAAAACGATTGAATGACCCTGTCCTCGTAATTCATCTTCCTGCCGTTGTACCTCCATCGATAGCTCGATCCCTTGTTCAATCATAAATTGTCTGTTACCGATCAACACATCATGGCCATTTGCAACCGCCTGTACACCGCGTCCCTTATGGATCTTCGTCTGCTCCACATGGACTGCTTCCCAACTTTCCCCGACAGTTCTTGCATACTGAAGAATCGCTTGACCTAATGGATGATCGGATTCTGCTTCTACGGCTGCCGTTAAGGCTAAATCGTCTTTATTGGGGGCTTGATTA
>OBXM01000517.1_pt1 | contig 37635 bp, 28 predicted proteins | sample 1538141 | NCBI WGS metagenome assembly OBXM01 (sample SAMEA2580153, study PRJEB22360) | human gut metagenome | biome: human gut; feature: human-associated habitat; material: faeces | place: Denmark | collected 2008/2010 | reverse complement strand
TAAAAATAGCTGAAAACAGAATTGGTGGTAGACAATCATTCATGCGTTTGTCGTGGTACTGGACCGTGATCTGATTGACACCCATAGAAGAAAAGCTCTCCACCATGTAGGACATATAGCCGTTGACGATGCTGACCAGAATGATCACCGACGCGACACCAATGATGATTCCAAGCATCGTGAGAAAGGATCTCATTTTGTTGCCCCAGATACTTTTTAACGCCATTTTAAATGATTGCAGCATACTTTTTCACATCCCCGTCGAAATTGATCTTTCCGTCATGGATCCGCACCACCCGCTTCGCCTCCAGAGCGATGGAGCTGTCGTGGGTGATCATGACGATCGTGTTTCCTTCTTCATTGAGTTTCTTTAAAAAATCAAGCACTTCCCGGCCTGTCCTGGAGTCCAGGGCACCCGTGGGCTCATCCGCCAGGATTAAGGACGGATCTCCTGCGAGAGCCCGCGCGATGGAGACTCGCTGCTGCTGGCCGCCGGAGAGCTGGTTCGGAAGATTCTTCCATTTTTCTTCAAGTCCGACCCTTTTCAGGGAATTCATAGCCCGCTCCCGACGTTCCTTTTTGTCATAACCGGCGTAGAGAAGCGGAAGTTCCACGTTTTCTAAGAGATTTAACTTTGGAAGCAGGTTATACTGTTGGAAGATAAAGCCGATCATGCGGTTTCTGATCTCCGCCAGCTCGTTGTCGGACATATCCGCCACATCCTCGCCGCCGAGGAAATATTCGCCCTCCGTCGGGACATCCAGGGCGCCGATGATGTTCATCAGGGTTGATTTTCCGCTTCCAGATTTGCCGACGATGGCGACGAACTCGCCTTTGTTGATGGAAAGGCTGATGCCGTCGTTGGCGTGGACTTCCTCGTCGCCCATGTAGTAGATCTTGTAGATATTGCGCAGCTCTATCAGAGGTTCCTGCTTTTCCAACTTCTCATGAACTTTTGAAACTGCCTCTTCCTGTTTCATCGGCTCTTCAGACATTTTTTTCTGCTCTGCGGTATCTATTTGTATTGAGAATTCAGTCTTTTCCATACAATTTATCTCCTATGCACTACTGAGATCTTCGTCCGCTGCCGTTGCCGCCGCCATTTCCGCCGTTTCCTCCAGGACCGCCCGGTACGCCTCCGCCCATATCACCGCCAGGACCGCCCATGCCGCCCATCTGCATCTGATTGGTCTGCGTCGAGCTTCCGGAATCGGAGGAAATGTAGACCTCGTCCCCCTCAGAGAGACCGGAAAGGATCTCCACATAATCGTCGTTGATGATTCCAGTTGTCACCTGGACCGCCTCGAAGCCGTCCGGGACGTTGCTGCTGCCGGATTTTCCGGAGCCGTTGCTCTTAGAGCTGGAATTATCCGTACCGGAACCTTTGGAACTGCCACTTGCCTCTGCGCCTGCATCCGGCTGTCTATCCACTGAATCTGCATTCAGAGTTCCATCTCCATGGTTCTTTCTCTCTGAATCTGCGTCACCCACATTATCTGAACTGTCATTTCTCTGTGTATCAGCATTTTCTGTGCTGTCCGAACTCTTCTTCACATACACTCTGTTTCCACGCATCAGCGCGCTGGCCGGGATCACCAGAGCATTCCCTGAACTGTCGAGAATGATCTTCGCATCCACGTTCATGCCCGGAAGAAGACTTCCCGTATCGTCCAGAGTCACTGTCACCGGATAGTTTGTGACACCGTTGGAGTAGCTGCTCTGCAGACTCACATTTGTGACGGTTCCTGTGAATGTCTCACCTTCCACCGCATCCGCCGTGATCTCCACAGACTGGCCGACCTTGACGCTTGAGACATCGAGTTCATCCACGGACATCTCCAGTGTCATGGTGGACAGGTCGTAGATCACCGCCATGGTGGTCGTTCCGCTGGAATTCTTGGAGATCTTATCCCCAACCTTCGCGTTTTTTGTAATCACTGTCCCCGAGATCGGCGCTGTGATCGTGTAGTCATCCACACTGTCCTGGGTATTGTCCAGTTTGTTCTCCGCGTTTTCCAGGTTGTCATCCGCACTCTCTACCGCGTCCTTGAATTCCTTTAAGTACTCTTCTGCCGTCTTCGCGGTCACCTGGAACAGGTCAGAGTTCTTATCCACATAGGAACCTTCATGGATCAGAAGATTCTCGATCTCGAGACTCTTGTTTCCGGAGAGCTCCACGCTGAGAGTTGTCTCCGTTTTCGCTTTGAATGTTCCCTCGGCACTGCACACAAATCCGTCAACGGTCACGGATGCCGCGGTGTCTGTCGTGAGTCCGCCTGGATTTGATACCTCGACCGTCACGTTCTTCACGAGACGTCCGCCGGAAAGTGTTTCCTCCATGCTGCTGACAACCGTGACGGTTCCGGAGATCTGCTCGCCGGTGTCCTCCAATATCACTGCCGCCTCGTCACCCACGTTGATCTCCGCCGCCTCGCCTGAGAGGAACGGGGCTGTGATCTTCATAACAGAGTCATCATAGAGATCCGCGATCTTCGTTCCACTATTTACCTTATCGCCCTCTTTGATATAGAGAGTCTTGATATATCCGGACGCTGTGGAGCGGTATGTATTTCCGGCGATCCGCGCTGTCTCCCCGGCGTAAGCGGACTGTGCCGTCTGGACACTCTCCTTCGCCCTCTGAAGGCTGGTCTGGGCTGAGCTCAGGTCAGAGTCTATGGAGGATGCGTCGATCCGGTAGAGGACCTGACCTTTTTCCACAACATCGCCTTCCTCAAAGTTCGCCTCGATGACTTCGCCTTCCACCAGGGATGTCACCTCGTAGGTGTCCTTCGGTGACAGGGAGCTGGACGCCGTGAGCTCTGAACTGATGTCCGTCCGCTTCACTGTCGCCGTTGACACAGACTGGTCACCCTGACTTTTCTGGCTCGAGGTCTTTTTCTTATAGAGGAAAAATCCGCCAAGCAGCGCTGCCAGAACCACTATAAACACGATCACGATCCTTCCGCTTTTTCCTTTCCGTTTTTTCCGTTTCTTCTCTGCAGCCACCTTTTCGTTCTCCATACTCGTTCCTTTCCTGTCTATTGAAATCTTCCGCTTCTCTTAACTATGTTCCAAACCTGAATTGTTACAGTACACGGGCACTCCATGCCCGCGCACTGTAACAGGATTTTGCCCATGAAAAGTAACCCTGAATTTTCTCTATTCGTATTTCCTCTGCGGTATCTCTATTTTATGTATTGTACGTATATTCGTAACTAATCAATAATCTCCAACAACATCTACAACCGTATAAGTCGCATTCTCGTCGCTTCCGCTCTTCTCCCACACAATGGCAACCTTGTCATCCACCTCAAACTCTCCGTAGACGGAGAACAGGTACTGGAGCTCCGATCCGCTGATCTGAAACTCATCGCCCTCTCCGCCGTTGTCCTGGTAATCGGTGTTCAAGACTACCTTCACCGGAGTAAACGGGTCGTTGGAATCGTAGTAGATTGCCTTGATGCGTCCCTCTGTGGCACCTTTGTTCTCGCCTCCGTTGGAGTAGGCGAAGATCATCTTTGTCTCCTCGTGGTAGTAGATCACGGTGGCATAATCGTTGATCTCGCTCTCATCGGACACCTCGCCATTTAAGAACATCGTGGCGTCCTTCAGGGAGAATGGAACGAGACTCTTTAAGTTCCGGCTGTCATTATTTAAGATCTTCGGTCCCTTTAAGCTGTTGTCCAGGATCGAGGAGGTATTGATCTCGCCGTCGGAATTGTAGGTCAGGTCAAATACCTTGCTGCCGTACTGGTTTCCTTCTTTTGTCTTCGCCTTCATCAGGTTATAGAACAGGTTGATGCAGTCTTCCCTCGTGAGGACCTCGTCAAGATCACGATAGATCCCAGAATCCAGGGACAGGGACTTGAACTTCGCAAGGCGGCTCTCCTGAAGACTTCCGGAGAAATCCTCGTTTGTGTATCCTAAGACTCCCAGGACTGCCTTGATGGCATCCCGCATCGTAACTCCCTCGTCCGGCTTAAAGTTTCCGCCGAGATAACCGGACATCCAGGAGTTCGTCGCCGCCGTGCGGATCGCCGCAGAATACTGGGATTTTGAGGAGACATCCACGAATACAGATACGGTTCCCGCCGCGTTTGCCGCCTCCTTGTAGTCCGATGCCTTTACGAGGAGTTCCGCAAACTCACCTCTCGTCACATTCGCCTGGTAATTACTCGTCGTTATAATTCCAAGCAGGCTCACCGCTTTCTTCCTCATTTCAAATGTGGTGCTGGCCGCGTAAGCGTTCACCGTCATTCCGGCCCCCACCGCACAGACCGTCAGACTGACCGCTATTATCTTTCCTCTTCTCATTTCCATTCTCCTTTCATCCGCCTTGACCACCAGATCATCAGCCCCCTGCAGGTCATCTCTTTCCAGATCCATTGCCTGATTTCCATTGACTGCTGCGTACACTCGTCATCACGGGGATCTTTGTACTTTTAAAGTACATGTACTCCTGGTTCCTTGCATTTTTCTTACTGTTTATTACGTTTCTGCAATAAACTTTATCAGAAACTTGTGATTCCTCTGTGTTTGACCTGTGTTCAAACTGTGAAGGATGTCACACAAAACAGGGCATATCTGCGGCAAAATTGTGGCATGAAACAAAAAGACCCAGAACAGATACCACTTTCGGTACCCACTCTAGGTCTTCTTCCTATTCTCACACCCCCGGCAGCCGCCCGATCACATCGATCCCGGCGAATACCAGAAGTCCGTTTTTTATGATAAAATTTAAGATCACGATCCCCGCCGCTGCGTAAGCGATCCGGTCATCCAACTCCGGTCGGAATCTCCTGTTTCCCGTGGCAAAATACAGGATCCAGGAAGCCGCGGCCCACACAGCTACCGATGCCATATACGGCACCACCGGATGGTACAGAAAGCTTAGTACCGGATGCCCTGAGAGGAGTGCCCGGACGGCTCTCGTTCCCCCGCATCCCGGACAGTAAAGCCCGGTCATCATCTGAAACAGGCATGGCATCTGGAACCATGTCGGGATCATAATCTGGCCGCGATCTTCTGGCGCAGTCCACCGACCTTTGCTGCTGCCGCGTCGAACTCTTCCCCTGTCATCTCACCGGTCAGAACCGCGAACTCATCTGTTCCTTCCAGTGTCACAAATTTCACGTCACCGAAAGCTGCCGCAACGGCCTCTTTCTTTGCTCTCTCAGAACCCTCAAACCGTGCAAAGTACTTTCTGGAAAGCTCAGCCGCCGGATGTACCTCAAGCTTCTCGCTGCTCCAGCCGATCTTCTCCGGCTCATCGCCGAAGCGGACTGCGGAGACCATATCCCCGACAACGGCACTGGCTGTCGGCAGTTTTCCTGCTCCGCTTCCATAGAACATGGACGCGCCCAGCATATTTCCCACAACGAGGATTCCGTTGAACACATCTGTCACCGCATACAGCGGGTCTTTCGCGTCCACGAGGACCGGCGCGACCTCCAGATAGATCTTTCCATCTTTATTCACGCTGGTTCCGAAGAGCTTGATCGCCGCACCCATATGTGCCGCGTAGCTGGAATCCATGGAAGTGATTTTTGTGATTCCCTGGGTCGGGATCTCCTCGTAGTTTACTTCTTTTCCTGTTGCGACCGCAGTCAGGATCGCGATCTTTCTGCAGGTGTCATTTCCTTCAATATCTGCCTCCGGGTTACGCTCCGCGTAGCCCAATTCCTGGGCGCGCTTTAACGCCTCCTCGAAGCTCCATCCCTCTTCATTCATCTTTGTGAGGATGTAGTTTGTCGTTCCGTTTAAGATACCGGAGATTTCTAAAATCTCCTCGCCGCCGAGGCTCTCCACAAGCGGGCGGATGATCGGAATACCGCCGCCGACACTTGCCTCAAACAAGAAGCTGATGTTCTTTTCCGCGGCGATCCGGATCAGCTCTGTCCCATGGGCCGCAACCAGTGCCTTATTGGAAGTCACCACATGCTTTCCCGCGAGCAGGCAGCGCTTTACAAACTCGTAGGCCGGTTTTGTTCCGCCCATGGTCTCCACAACGATCCCAATCTCCGGGTCATTTACGATCTGTTCCACATCATGGATCACAAGCTTCTCCACAGGACTTCCCGGAAACTCCCTGAGATCCAGGATATATTTTACTTCGATCGGCTCTCCAGCCTTTTTCTCTACGCTTTTGCAGTTCTTGTCAAGAACCTCATACACGCCGGAACCGATGGTTCCGTATCCCATAATTGCCGCTTTCATCCGTCTATTTCTCCACTCCTAAAATTTTTACGTTCTGTACGCCCTTTAAGTGCTCGATCTCCTCCACCATACCGGCAACATTTCCCGTATCTGAGAGAACTTCCACGCTGAGCGTTACCGTCGCGGATCCGTTTACCGGGATCGTCTGGTGGATCGTAAGGATATTCGCACGGTAATCCGCAACGATGTGGAGCAGGTCAGACAGAAGCCCCGGCTCGTCCATCATCTGGGTCACAAGTGTCACTGTCTTTCCTCTCGTGTTGTCGGAAAACGGAAGAATATCATCCTTATATTTATAGAAGGAACTGCGGCTTAAACCGACCTGTTCCGCCGCCTCCTGCACCGTCATGTTTTTGTCCGTCTCGAGGAGACGTTTCACCTCAACGACTTTCTGAAGGACTTCCGGCAGCGCTTTGTCACGAACCACATAATACTTGTTTTTTTTCTCCATATATCAGACCTCACAAGCTAAAAATTTCTTTTTTATTACCGAAATCATACGTTTCGTCCATTGCTCTGGCACGTTACCATATGTGCGTCCCAGAAAAACATGTGTACGCAAGAATCTTAGCATATTTTGGATGCTTATGCAAGCAGATGTTCGCTGTCTGACAAAATCCACAGTTATTGCGTTACTGTACACGCATGCGTGTACAGTAACGTGATTTTGCCGATGCTTCGCATTCCAAATCGGCAAAATCTGCTACCAGAAGTGTATCGTACGGAATTTTCAGTTCAGAAAATTCCTACCCGTGTACAGTAACGTTATTGCTCTTAAAACAAGAAGGGAGAACCTGCAGATCAGGTTCTCCACTTTTTTATTCAACTTTCAGATCATTTTTAGCAATTTTTCAGTTTTAATTCCAGTTTCGGAATTTTTCTCTTTTTACAGATGCTCTTCCAGCTCACTGTTCCTATGTATCCCAGTGATCGCATACTCTGCCCACTCCGCGATATTTGTGGCGTGGTCGCCGATGCGCTCGTAGTATTTGGCGATCATGAGGATGTCCAGGATCTGTTCCTGGGTGGCCTCGCCGTTTAAGATACCGTCTGCCAGTTCTTTCTTCACCTGGGAGAACATATCGTCGATCACGTCATCGTAGGCGATGACTTCCTTTGTCTTCCTGAGGTCCTCGTTTGCGAAGCTCTCAATGCTCTCGCGGACCATGGACGCAACGGCTTTTGCCATCTCGCCGAGTCTTGTCGCCTTTACCGGCTCTAAGAGGTCTGTGGTCTTGATGATCTCCGCGATATCGCCCGCCTGGTCACCGATGCGCTCCAGGTCTGTGATCATTTTTAATGCGGAAGAGATCTTTCTTAAGTCACTCGCCACCGGCTGCTGCTCTAAGAGAAGCTTCAAGCACTTGCTCTCGATATCTCTCTCCTTTAAGTCCACGTTCGCATCGTCTTGCAGGATCTTCGCCGCCAACTCCCGGTCCATGTTCATCAGTGCCTCGTAAGTCCCGTCGATCATTTTCTCGCAGAGCAGTCCCATCTCCGCCAGCATCTTATGCAGCTCTTCCAACTGTTTTAAAAATGCATCTCTCATAATCAGCCAAACCTCCCTGTGATGTAACTCTCTGTGCGCTCATCTCTCGGGTTCGCGAACAGATCGCCTGTATTATTGTACTCGACGACCTCACCTAACAGGAAGAACGCTGTCTTGTCAGAGATACGCGCTGCCTGCTGCATGTTGTGGGTGACGATCACGATGGTGTATTTATCCTTTAATTCCATCGCCAGGTCCTCGATCTTCGATGTGGAAATCGGATCCAGGGCGGAGGTCGGCTCATCCATCAAGATCACCTCCGGCTCCACCGCCAGAGTTCTTGCGATGCAGAGTCTCTGCTGCTGTCCGCCGGAGAGTCCCAGGGCACTCTTATTTAAGCGGTCCTTAAGCTCATCCCAGATCGCCGCCTGACGCAGGCTTTTCTCAACGATCTCGTCGAGATCCGCCTTTCTCGTGATCCCGAAGATCCTCGGGCCATAGGCGATGTTGTCGTAAATACTCTTCGGGAACGGGTTTGGCTGCTGGAATACCATGCCGACCTTGTGGCGCAGTGTGATGGCGTCCATATCCTTAAAGATGTTCTGCCCGTCAAGCTCCACTTTTCCGTCGATCTTTACATTCTCCACAAGATCGTTCATCCGGTTCAATGTCTTTAAAAATGTCGATTTTCCGCAGCCGGACGGTCCGATGAACGCGGTGATCTCGTGGGCGCTGATCTGCATGTTGATGTCCTTAAGCGCATGGAACGCGCCGTAATGCAGATTCAGCTTTTCGATATCAAATTTCGGTTTTATATCAGTCATATATGTTTTCCTCTCTAAAACTCTCGTATGCCATCCTCAGGGTTTCATTCCTTCTCCCTCAGGGATCTGCCATTGAGGTCCTCTTCCGAATGTTTCTTATGCTGCCTCGCCGGAGCTCTTTTTCTTCAGATGATGGCTCCACACGTTCGCGCCGATGCTGAATGCCAGGACCAGGATCATAAGAACCGCGGAGGCGGTGTTCGCCAGTGCCTTATCCTGACCGTTTACCTGAAGGTTCCAGATCTGGATCGACAATGTCTCTGCCGGGCGGAACGGGTTGAAGGGGCAGGTCGGGGCTGCCAGGTTCCAGTTGCCCCAGCGCAGGTCGCTTCCGGATCCTGTGGTGTAGAGGAGCGCTGCCGCCTCACCGAATCCACGTCCCGCCGCCAGGATGACGCCTGTCATGATGCGCGGGAGACATGCCGGGAGAAGTACATGGAAGATGGACTGCCATTTTGTCGCTCCAAGACCTAAACTCGCCTGAAAATATCCCGCCGGGAGTCCCTTGATGGCATCCTCGGTGGTCGTCGTGATAAGCGGAAGTGTCAGGATCGATACGGAGAGTGCACCCGCCATCAGGCTCTTTCCCATTCCGAAGAATACGAGGAATACCAGGTATCCGAACAGGCCCACAACGATGGACGGAAGGGAAGAAAGTGTCTCGATACACATTCTCAGAAACTTTGTCATTTTTCCCTGTTTCGCATACATGGCCAGATAAATTCCGGCGCAGACACCGAGGGGGATGGATACCAGCAGGGAGATAAATACGAGATAGATCGTGTTGAACAACTGGTTTCCGATGCTTCCTTTTCTCGCGAAGCGGAACATCTCCGGCTTTGCCCCCATGAGACCGCCGATGATGACCTTGCCCGCAAAGCCGATCAGAAGAGCGAAGAAGAAGATCGCAACCAGGTAGAAAATGACTGTCATAACGCGGTCCACACCGCGTGAACGTCTGATCTTACTTTCCATGGTCTAATTTTCCCCCTTTGCTGCGAACTGCTTTACCGGCACTGCGGTCGTGCTGGTTTTCACAGAAGTGCTTGTTTTTTCCTCTTTCTCCGGCTTTACCGCTGTCACATGATGGATCAGGAAGATGAAGAACAGGGAGATTGCAAATAACAGCAGTGCCATGGTCCAGAGTGCGGATTTCATCTCGCCGCCCTCCATGGCGTTGCCCATCTGGGCCGCGATCTCGGTGGTCAGAGTCTTTGTCGTTGAAAAAATGCTTGTGGGAAGCGCTGTTGTCTGACCGATGACCATGGCAACCGCCAGGGCCTCACCGAAGGCTCTCGCGAGACCTAAGATCACGCCGGAAATGATTCCAGTGATCCATCACGGAACTACGATCCGGTATATGGTCTGCCATCGGGTGGATCCAAGTCCGTACGCCGCCATTCTGCATTCCTTCGGTACGGAGTGAAGGGCATCCGCCGCAACACTTGTGATCGTCGGGAAGATCATAACCGCTAAGACCAGACCTGCTGCCAGGATGGAATGTCCCACCTGACGGTCAAACACGGTCTTAATCGCCGGTACAAGCACCGTGAGTCCCACCCAGCCATAGACAACAGACGGGATTCCGGCGAAGATCTCGACTACCGGGCGGTAGAATTTCTCGCCAAACTCCGGGGAGATCTCCGTGATGAAGATCGCTGATCCCAGGGAAAACGGAGTCGCGATGAGAAGCGCCAGGCCGCAGGTGCAGAGCGACCCAGCGATGAAGATCAGCGCACCGATGCTGCCGCCGCCTGCCATATTGTCCTCCGGTGCCCAGTCTGCAGATCCTAAGAATTCCAGGAAGGAATGTCTGTAAACCAGGAATGTGGATGATCCCTTGTATACAAGGAACGCGCCGATCACGATCGTCAGAAGAATTACGAACAGTCCACAGACGGTCATCAGATCCCGCCACAGATATTCTCTGACGAACATGCTTTTTTCTTTACCATTCTTCATAAGTCCTCCTGCTTCCGATATTCGAAGCAAATTCTATCATAAATCATATCGGGGCGGGCCAGATTCGTCTGCCCCGCCCTTGTTTCGCAGTTCTCTTGTCCATGTCCTCTTTTTCTTTCATACGGTCGGATCATGGCCCACTGCCCGGTCTTAAGTTTTGTCTTAATGCTCGGTATTTGTCATCTTGGAAGATACGCCGTATCCTAAGGATTCCATCTTTGCGCCGTACTCATCGGACATGATGTAGTCAAGGAATGCGCTTACAACTTCGTCCGGCTCACCCTTTGTGTACATATGCTCAAATGTCCATACCGGATATTTTCCAGCGTATGTATTTTCAAGTGTCGGCTCTGCGCCATCGATCGCTACGGTTGCAACTCCCGCGTCACCTGTCAGATAGGAAAGTGCTACATATCCGATCGCACCCTTCGTATCTTTTACATTCTGAAGAAGAACACCGGAATCATCTGTTTCCATGGAAGTATTGGAAGCTTCCTCGTTTCCGTCGAGAGCGTATTTCTGGAAGGTTGCTCTTGTACCGGAAGATGTCGGTCTTGTTACAAGGACAATGCTCTCATCCGGTCCGCCAACCTCTTTCCAGTTTGTTGTCTTTCCTGTGAAGATGTCGATGAGCTGCTGTTTTGTAAGATCCTCAACGCCGCCTTCTTTTACATCGTTGTTTACGATCGGAGCCATTGTGACTACGCATACCTGATGATCAACAAGCTCTTTTGCCTGTGTCTCGTCAAGCTTTGCGGAGGCCTCAACATCGGAGTTACCGATATTTACGGTTCCCTCGGAAACCTGCTTTAAGCCCTCTCCGGATCCTCCTGCGTCGATCGTGATGGAAACGTCCGGGTATTTCTCGATAAACATGTCTGCTGCATCGTCAACCAGCGGTTTTAATGCGGAAGAACCTGCCGCTGTGATCGATCCTGTAAGATCTGCTTTTTTCTCTGCTGCTGTTGTCGCTGCTTCTTTTGCTGTCTCTGCTGCTGCCGCAGTTGTTGTCGCTGCTGCTGTCGTGGATGCTGTACTACTGCTGCTTCCGCATCCTGTCATCATGCTGACTGCTAATACTCCTGCACCTGCAAGTGCCATTACTTTTCTTGTTTTCATAATTCTTTTCTCCTCCTCAAAGGTCTTTGTTTTTATTTTTTCTTTCTCTGTACAGTATTATTTTTATCACGAATCCCCGAAACCAAAAACCATGGTTCGGTAACTACTTTGTATAATCTATGTAAATTGTAAATTCAGATTTTCGTTTGAAAATATAGCCGGGTAAAACCTTTCCACTGTGCCGGACTACCGCGAATTCAAAAAAATCAGCCATTTGTCGAGATTTTTCACAGTAGTACCGTTATCGCACAGGTATGGATATGGCCCGCTGCACGCGAAAAAAACGCACCATCTGATAGTCTGGAATATTTCTTCCAAATCAATCAGACGATGCGTCTTGATCCTTAAGATCCTATATTTCCTTTATAACCTTTGAGCCTGGCCTCTATTCTTAAATTCCGGCTGCCGGGCCTTCAGCCGCTACACTTCCTTCACCCGGAACTGTTACCGAACTCTGTCCTTCCGTCGGGGTTGCCGGACCTGCACTCGTTGTCGCTTCCGGAACTGCCGTCGACTTCTCATATCCCGGGCCGATCGGGGCTTCCGTTGTCATATCCTGCGGACTTGACGGTCTGTATGCCTCCGTGGAGGTCTCTGCTTCGTCCGTCGGACTTCCTGCATGGCTCTCGGTCGGTTTTGCGATCACATTGCCGTTGGCATCCGTTTCCGTCTCATGCAGATAGCCGCTGTTATGAGCTCCTGATGTAGTCTCGATCGGCTTGCCGTCCGGTCCTGTCTCAGTCTCACCCGCGCTCTCAGATTCCTTCTTGGATTCTTCGAGCAAGGACTCCATCTGGGATTCTTCCTGACTCTCCTTCTTACTCTCCTTCTTACTCTCCTCTTCAGCGGAAAGTGTCGTGGCCTCCGTCTCGCCCTTCGGGATATATCCCTGATCCGTCGCTACATGATCGATCTCCTTGCCAGCCTTATTCAGTCCAGTAAGTTCAGCGATCTTATTGCTGATCGTCTGGACCGTGCTGGATGGCTTGTAGTCCTCTTCACCATAGAGGAACTTGTGAAGGCTTGTAACATTGCTCACGAGTGTCTGCGGGATAACACAGGACAATTTCAGCTTGCCGATCTTCATCTTCTGCTCTCCGCGGGCTGCCGGGAATCCGGTCGTCTCACTGAGATGGTATTTCGTGACATTCTTCGCCATCGGAAGGATATCATTCATATTGATATTTGTCGCGCACATCGCGGACATATTTCCGATCAGGCTGTTTAATGTCGCAAAGTCTGCCTTTTTCGCCTTCTCAAATGCCTTCTGGATTACAAGTCTCTGGCGCTCTGTACGCGCATAGTCACTGTCCATCAGACGAAGACGTCCATAGGCAACGGCCTGTACGCCATCCAGATGGTTCACACCTGCTTTCTTTAACTGTACAGAACCAATTCCGGTACCTTTTACCGTCTCTGTGATGAACGCGTTGATGTAGTAGAACTCGGACTTACTGATATCGATGTCGACACCGCCGAGGATGTTGATCGCTGTTGCGACTGCCTTCCAGTTGAACGCTACATAGTGGGTGATGTTGAGATCCAGATTCTTATTCAGGGCTTTTACGGCCTGTTCCGGACCACCCATCGCATATGCCGCGTTGATCTTATTGTATGTGTTCTTATCGCTCACATTCAGGTAAGTGTCGCGGAATACGGATGCCAGCTTGATCTCTCCGGTCTCACGATTTAAGTTCACGATCATGATAACATCGGACTGGTTGCCTTTTCCTGTGGAATTGTCACGGGAGTCCAGGCCAAATACCGCAATGGTCCAGTAGCCTTTTTCCATCTTATCTCTCATTTCCAGAGAGATGTTCTCATTCCGAACGTCCGCAATATCAAAATTATTCTGTCCGTTCATCTTTCCGAAGTTGTGCTGGATATAGCCGTATACCGCTGCGGCAAACCCCAGGACCAGAACGATCAGGGCGATCAGAACACCGATGATGATCTTTTTCTTCTTGTTTCCGTTTTTCCGTCTTCTGTGATTGTGGGAAGCTGCCCCATGGCTCTTTGCTGCGGCACGGCCTGCACGGCTTCCCGGGTCAGCACTCATGGAATACAGATCTTCCGTCCTGTGAGTGCGGCGTTTTGCGGACGTCTCACTCTCGCTCTCACGCCGTCTGCTCTTTCTGGCGCGGGAACGGTCTAATTCGTCTTCATAATTCATGTCATTTGTCCTCGTCTTAGTAAGCGTTTTTATTGATGAATCCCTTGAAAACCGTTAAGAACATGATCTTGAAATCAAGACCAAGTGTCCAGTTCTCGATATAATAGAGATCGTGCTCGATCCGTTTAATGATCGAAGTGTCTCCACGGTAACCATTCACCTGTGCCCAGCCGGTAAGGCCCGGACGGACCTGATGCTTGATCATATATCGCGGGATTTCTTCCTTAAATTTTTCAACGAAAAATGGCCGTTCCGGTCTCGGACCCACAAGACTCATATCACCAATCAGGATATTAAAGAACTGCGGCACCTCGTCGATGCTTGTACGGCGGATTATTTTTCCGATGAGAGTCACACGGGCATCTCCCTTTGTTGTCCAGCGGCTCTTCTCCTTGCCCGGATCCTGAACCGTCATGGAACGGAATTTATACATTTTAAACAGCCGGTTGTGAAGGCCGACACGTTCCTGACAGAAAATGATCGGTCCCGGAGATGTCAGCTTGATGAGCACTGCCACGATCAGCATGATCGGGGAGAAAAGTACGATCCCCACGATCGCACCCACGATATCCACGGCTCTCTTTACCATCGCATTCATAGGATCATTCAACGGAACGCGGCGGATATGGATCACCGGCAGGCCCTGGAGATCTTCCATATACGGGATCGTCGGGATAATGTTCCCGTAATCCGGGATAAACTTCGTGTGCACGCCGGATTTTTCACAGAGAGCAACGATATGGCGGAGTTTTTCATACTCGCCCAGGCTCAGTGTGACGGCGATCTCATCGAGACTGTTCTGCTCTAAAATATAGTCGAGGTCCTCGATGCAGCCGATGACCTTTACTCCCTTATACTCACTTCCGCGTTCCTTCGTATCATCAATGATCCCGCGGATCGTGTACCCCCATTCCGGATTCTTGTTTACCCGGTCGATAAACCCCTCCGCTGCGGAGGAATAGCCAACTAACAGGATATGTTTCTGATTGTATCCTTTTGAGCGCATGGAACGAAGCACGATCCGGATTCCATTCCGCTCAATGGTCATAAACACTACGTTCAGCACATAGAAATATACGACCAGTCTCTGGGAGAAGTTGTAGAGATGCGGCTCTTTTCTTCCAAAGTACAGGATCAGACCAAAAATAAGGAGTCCGATCGTGTTTGCCTTGAATATCTTTCCGAATTCATTTCTGCGTCCGAGTACACGCTTCGGGGTGTACAGTCCAAAAAAGGAGTACAAGAGCAGATACGCCGGAATAATGACAAGGAGCGCGCCAAAATAAAAACCGACCTCAAGTGTCCGTTTTCCGAGCAGGTTCGCCCATCCGCTTCCGATTACGATAAACCATGCAAGCAGATAAGAGAATGCGGTCACGAAGGCGTCAAGCACAACGTGAAAACGGTTGAGGCTCTTCTGATTATCTTTGATCATATAATTTTCACCCTGTTTTCCAAGGAACATGCCGGTCAGAATTCTTTCCGTGGTCAGCGCATGCACAGCTGCGCCAGCCAATTCCCCACGGCAGGTATTTTCAACTATACCATGCCCCGGCAGACTGCCCTTCAAAGGTCACTCCTCCGGACATAGTACCGCCATCATAAAAAATATGCATACATAGTATACATAAAATTTACCCATTTGCATATAAACGATTTCTTAAGAAAATCTGAGATTTCCGTAAATTATTCGTTTATCTTGCATAAAAGCAGCCGTTCAGTCTATCCGCACTGAGCCGGCCACACAGCGTCCGGCAAAGAATCTCAGGCTTTCGCTCCAAGCTTCGCCGCCTGTCTCCTGGAAAACTCATAAACATAGACTGCGGTTCCGGCGATCAGCTCAAGCTGGATCCCGATCTCCCGCTGTAATCTCCCTTTAAAGGAAGGGACGCGTTTACAGTCCTTTAATGTTCTGATCCCCTCAAGGAATCCGGACACATAGTCTTTTCCGAACCCCATCTTTTTAAAAAACAGGAACTTTACAAATGTTCCCGCGAGAAGACACGGAGAATTTAAAAGCAACTGCCATGCGCGCATATTTTTGTAATTCAGATACACATTATTCCTCGCGGCAAGCTTCACCTTAAAGGAATTATACTTCGATCCGCTTGTCCCGCTGCCTACATGGTACACCACAGCTTCCGGGCAGAATACGTTGTCGTACCCGTAAAGCTTCGCACGGTATCCCACATCGATATCCTCAAGGTAGGCAAAGTGCATCTCATCGAAGTATCCGATGGTCTCGAACACTTCCCGGCGGTAGATCGCCGCACCGGCACACGCCGTAAAGACGCGGCAGCTCCTCTTATAAAGCTTTTCCGGATGCCCGACGCCCCGCTGGAACGCCCAGCCGAGGACGCTGTACATGTCTCCGGCATCGTCCATGAGGTCCGGATGGTACATCTGGATCATCTTGCTGCTGACAGAAAAGATCTTCTCCGACCGGTCCATGGCCCGCTCCAACGCTTCGACGTAGTGGGGAGCCACTTTTGTATCATTATTTAATAAGATCACATACGGCGTATCTGCCGCCCTGATCCCCACATTTACAGCCCCGGAAAAGCCTGTGTTTTCCGGGAGAAAGATCGACGGGATCTCCCGCTCCTTCAGCCATTCAACACTTCCGTCCGTGGATCCGTTGTCCACCACCAGGATCTTGAAATCCTTCGTCGTCTGCTTTTCCAGTGCCTCAAAGCACGGTTCCATAAACGAAAGTCCGTTGTAATTCGGAATTATGATCGTTGTCTTCATTCGTCTAACGGTACCTCCAGTTTATATGGTTCCCCGATTTTTTCCTTTTTCAGGTCACGCAGCGCAAAATTTGATTTTCTCAGTGTCAGGTTCGGATTGTAGTACGGATCTCCGTCTCTCAGGATCTCCGGCCAGCGCTTCGCGAAGGTGGCAATCTCACGGTTAAATCGCTCCACCTTCTCCGGTGTGTCCTCAAGTCCGCGGGACTTGGATTCATAGTGGTGAAGCACCGCATAAGGTGCGTATACTACAAGTTTTCCGAGCTTTCTCACCTTCATGCAGTAATCAATATCATTGAAAGCTACCGCAAGCTCTTCTGTAAATCCCCCCACAGCGTCAAATACGGAGCGCTTGCTCATCATACAGGCCGCTGTGACCGCGCTGTAATCCTGGGCACACATCGCGCGGTTGAAATAGCTGTTCTCGGATTTATGAAGTCCGATAAACGTATGACCGGCGATACCGCCGAAACCGATAACAACACCGGCGTGCTGGATCGTGTCATCCTCATAGAGCAATCTCGCTCCGGCGATCCCCACATCCTCCCTCTGGACAAAGCCAAGCATCTCTTCAACGAAATTTTTCGCGATCAGCTCAATATCGTTGTTCATAAACAAAAGATACTCGCCCTTTGCGTGCTGTACGCCGAAGTTGTTGATCGCGGAGTAGTTGAACTCTCTTTCCCAGCGGACAACGTGCACATTCGGGAATTCCTTCTGGATCTTTTCATAGTAATCCCAGGTCGCCTGCTCTGTACTGTTGTTCTCCACGATGACGAATTCCAGATTCTTATAGGTTCCCTCCGTCAGCATCGGACGAATACAGTTGTCAAGATCCACGGTGTGGTCCTTGTTCGGGATAATTACGGACACAAGCGGATCATCCTTGATCTTAAACGTCGTGTGATAGATGCCGTAATCCACGCCCTTTTCCACCTTTTCTGCCTCAATTCCCACTCTCTTATAGTGGTCCATGATGGCACGGGAACCGGCTGTGAAGGCATAAAGCTTGCTCTCCGGGTTGCTCGCCGTGGAATTCGGGTGGCAGCGCCAGTGATAGAGCACCTTCGGGATGTGGCAGATCTGCTTTGCGTTCTCCGTACAGCGGAAAATAAAGTCGTAATCCTGAGCTCCGTCATATTCCGCCCGGAAACCGCCGACTTTATCGAGCAGTTCTTTTTTCACCACAAACAGATGGCAGATATAGTTGACGCTCGTCAAAAGATCCGGATTAAAATCCGGCTTGAAATGCGGGTCAAACAGTTCATCTCCATCCATGTCAAGCTTGTCCTCATCGGAATAGAGGACATCGCAGTTTTCATTCTCATTCAGTTTTTTCGCGCACTCAAAGAGCGCGTTCGGTGTCAGACGGTCATCATGATCTGCAAGTACAATAAAATCCCCTTCCGCCATCTCAAGGGCGGCGTTCGTATTTCCGGAGATACCGCGGTTTTCCCCCAGTACCTGATAGCGGATCCTCGCGTCTTTCTCCGCGTATTTCTTTAAAACAGTCTCGACACTCTCACCCGCCGGGCTGCCGTCCGCGATGCAGAGTTCCCAGTTCGCGTAGGTCTGCTCCACGATGGAGTCCAGCATTTCCTTCAGGAATTTCTCCGGAGTCTTATAGACCGGGATCACGATCGAAAATTTCGGCATACAATCGAACTTCTTTTTCTTCTGCTCTTCCAGCTCTTCCTCCGACGGTTTCGTGAGATTCCACCACTCTGCGTAGTCGTAATCGTCGTCAATTCCCTGGATCTTGTGCTTGGATTTTAAGATCAGTGCCTTCAGACCATTTTCCTTTAAGAAATCCCAGGCAACATGGACTGTCTCCATGTTCATAAGGTTCATGAGCTTCTGTACCTTACGGTTTGCCGCGCCGGTCTTCCTGCGGATCGTCATATCGCTGTATTTCACACGGGTCGTCTTCTTCTCGCCGCAGATCACAAGATAATAATTCTTTCCATGTTCATACGGAAAACGGATATCAAAGCCGAGATCACGGTCGATGATCTTCTTATAATAGATCTGGCTCACGTCATCTCTTCTCGTCGGAACGATCTTTGCCTCCACCGGCTGTCCCGCTTCATCCTCGACCCGGTAGGTGATCACGGAATCCGGGTTGCTCTCAACAGCCCAGCCATTTAACTGGATCGTCTGCTCCCGGACTCTCATCACTTCAACACTGTACTTCATACTTCCTCCTGTGCACCGGCCGGTGTATCAAAATTGATGCGCTCCTCCTCCACAACGAGCGGGCGGTGCATCACACGGGTATTGATGCTCATGATATACTCGCCAAGCAGGCCGATAAAGAAGATCTGGACAGATCCAAGAAAACACATTCCGATGAGAAGCGGCGCCATACCTGCCATAAAGCGGTCCCAATATAAGAGTTTCATGATCAGATATATGACTGCTACGATAAAGCTCACGCCACCGCAGAAGGCGCCGAAAAAGGTTGCCAGGCGCAGGCCCGCTTTTGTGTAGGACGTAAAGCTGAGCATCGCCGCGTCATATAATTTATAGAAGTTATTGTGGGTCTTCCCCGCGCGGCGCTTCGGCTGCTCGTACGGGATCTCTTTTCTCTTAAAGCCCAACTCCGCAACAATCCCGCGAAGGAACGGGGTCGGATCGTTTAAGTTTCTTAAGACCTCGATAAACTGTCTGTCGTAGAGTCCGGATCCTGTAAAGTGCTCGATCTGCTCCACGTCGGATAATTTCCGGATCAGTTTGTAGTAGCAGCTTCTGAGCCAGTACATCACCGGGTTCTCTTTGCTGCTCGTCTTGATTCCGATGACGATCTTATAGCCATTCTCCCACTCGTGGACATACTTCGGAATCAGTTCCACCGGATCCTGGAAATCCGCCACCATGGAGATCACGCAGTCACCGGTTACCTGAAGGATTCCATAATATGGAGAATTGAACTGTCCAAAGTTTCTCGCGTTGAAGATCGCCTTGATCTTCGGATTCTTCGCGCAGAGCATGCGGAGCAGTTCTCTCGTCTTATCGGTGGAGTCGTTGTCGATGAAGACCAGCTCATAGTCGTACTGAGGCAGTTCTTTTGTGATAATGCCGATGACAGCTTCGCTGATCGGAACGACATTCTCCTCCTCGTTATAGCATGGAATCAAAACGCTGATTTTTTTCATGTTATATTTTCTTCTTCCTTAAATTTTACCTGACCGGTACCTTCGGGCACCTTTTTCAGTTTCTTTCAGCAGTGCGGCGGACGCCGATCTGCTGAACTTTTTTTCTAAATTGTTGCCTAGTCTTTAACTTTTATCATTGTAACCATTTTTTCTGTTTTGTCAATACTCGACGTATTTCGCGGCATTTTTTCCCAGTCTGTGATCGGTCTGCATTTTCAACTGATTGCTGCCCTCTCTGCCACCCCAGAATTGCTTTCTCGTTCAGTTAAATAGTTCTCTTTCTGAACGCGATCATCCTTGTAATTCCGGTCTTGAAATCGACCTCTGGCTTCCATCCCGTCACCATCTCCAGCTTTTCGATGGACGGCATCAGATTGATCAGACCTTCGGCGTTCTCCCCGCGGGTGTTGTATTGGCTCTCGCCCTGTCCGCCGCAGAGTTCGTGGATCTCCTCCACGAATTCCTTTAATACTTTCGTCTCCGCGCCTCCAAAGTTGAAGACCGGATTGGAAATCTTCTCAAACGCGCTTTCCGGAGCTTCGCAGAGCGCCGCCATTCCTCTCGCCAGATCGTCGATATAGAGGAAATTCCAATTCTGGGTGCAGGCACCGAGAGAGATTTCCTTATTGTCCAGAAACGCATCCAGACAGGACTCCACGAGAGTCCACGGGTGGTCTCCGGGGCCGTAGGCGCTGAAGATCCTGGCATGGATGTAGCGCAGTCCGAGCTCACTACAGAGTTTTTCTCCTTTTTCCCTCATGGCAAGTTTCGCCTCACCATACAGGGATTTCGGCTCACAGACCGTTTCTTCCGTGATCAGATCCCGGTGCATTCCATACTCCGCCTGAGAGCCTGAAAACAGGAACTTGCTGCATCCCAGAGCTTCCGCTGTCCGGACCGTCTCCAGAGAGATCTCCATATTCTTCTCCTGAAGCGCCTTGTCCGTTCTTGACGCGCTCCCAGATCCGCCCCAGCCGAAATGGCAGAACACATCCTGCGGCTTTGTCACTTTTTCTAAAAGCTTTTCCGGCTCAGAAAGATCGTTTTCCGTCACGAGAAGACGCCCGGATAAAAGTGCCTCCTCATTTCCCTCAAGGATCGTATCAAGTTTTGAGGATTTGGGGCGCACAATGGCGGTCACCGTGTGCCCTCTCCGTAAGAGTTCCCGCACCGTTGCCGCGCCGACAAAGCTCGTCGAACCTGTCATGATGATATTCATATTCTGCTGCCCCTTTCCTCATTTAACGCTGAGCAATCATCCATCTTATTCCCGGTTGCCAGTATATTGTACATGATGTTACTGTATACGGGTAGGAATTTTCTGAACCATCTTGCATTTTCTTCTAAGTTCCATGTCCCAGGCACACTGAACCTTCTTATTTATTCTCTACTAACGGAATAATCATATTTTCCTTCAGCTCTTCCTCCGGAAGGAACGGAGCCAGATCCTCGAGCGGTACGGATACCATGGTTCCGTCCGGCAGCATCTTTGCGGCTGCCTTCGGCTCGAAGCCCTGTTTCATATCTACGAAGATCTCACAGATCACCGGACCGTCCATGGCAAGTGTCTTCTCGACCGCTTCGCCGAGCTCGCTGTTGTGGTGGGCTGCCACATACGGATAACCGTATGCCCACGCAAGCTTCTCCATGCTCGGGAAGCTTAAGTCGTGGCTGTCCACGCCGATTCCCACTAACGGCTCATGGAAGTGGGTCTTCTGGGTCTGGCGGATGGAGTGGTAACCACCGTTGTTGATCAGGAAGATCTTGATTCCCATATGATGGTGAACGATGGTCTGGAGCTCCTGAAGATTCATCTGGATACTTCCGTCACCTGTCACAAGGATGATGTCCTTTGTATGGTCTGCGACCCAGGCACCGATGGCTGCCGGAAGATCGTAGCCCATGGACGCGATGGCAGAGTTGCTGATGAACCTCTGTCCTTTCTTCATCTCATAGGCATGTCCGCCTACTACGCACGCGGAGCCATTTCCCACAACGGTGATCTGATCTTCCTCTCCGCGCCTGCTGATCTCCTTGATCGCCGCGTAAACATTTGCAGGCTCGTCATTTCCGGCCTCATAGTGTTTCGGAAGAACGACCGGGTATTTTTCTTTCCATTCCTGACATCGTCTGATCCACCAGTCTACGGCTTCTTTATCCTTTGCCCCGCCGTTCGGATCGAACTCTTCCTCGTCGAGGACGAGCTCCAGCTTCTCGAGAAGGTCCCTGACGTCCGCATGGACCGGCATGTCAACATGGACCGTCGGTTTCTTTAACTCCTCGGCGTCGATATCATTGTAGATCACATAGGCCTCTCTCGCCCAGGTCGGGTAGTTATAGCCCACCTGACGGATCGAGAGACGGCTTCCCAATGACAATAAGAGATCGCTGTTCTGTACCGCAAAGTTTCCGGCACGGTCACCCATATGTCCGGCACGTCCCACATAGAGCGGGTCTGTGCCATACATGCAGTCGATGCTTTCCCAGCCAGTGACAACCGGGATTCCAAGCTTCTTTACGACTCTCGCGAATACATCGAACGCCTTTCCGATCCGGATTCCGTTTCCGGCATTGATCACCGGGCGCTTCGCCTCGCGGACCTTCTTTAAGATTTCTCTCGCCTGCTCTACTGTCACAGGATCCGGCAGTTTCACACGTTTTTCGCCCTGTCCGCTCACATCGGACGGGATCATTGCCGGTTTCCCTTCAACTTTATTCATCATGCAGATCGTACATCCGGAACATCCGGTTCCGTGACCGGACCAGCCGGTTCCGCCTGCTTCGTAATCGTCCTTATCAAATCCGAGAAGCGCTTCCGTCTCAATGTAAGCCCCCTGAACATTCAACGGAATATCGAGCCAGCACGGGCCCGGTCTTCCTGTCTGCGCCAGATAAAGCGATTTCTCCAGACAGAAACGGATCCGCATCGGATCCAGCACCATCTCGCTGTACTTTGTCATGCAGTCGATCGCCTTTGTGATCTCGAATTCCTGATCCCCCATCGCACGGATCCCCAGTCCTGTGCTGTGGGCGGTCGTGTCATAGCGGACCTGTCCGGATAAGACGAGCATCGGGATCGAGTCGAGCCATCCGCCGACAACGCCTGTGATGGCGTTCGTTCCGCCGGGACCTGTTGTCACGCAGAGAGCCGCGATCTTATTATGGATTCTCGCGTAGGCCTCGGCTGCGATGGCACAGGCCTGCTCGTGATGGTTAAAATAGCAATGCAGTCCCGGCTGATGTCCAAGTCCGTCATCCAGGTGCATCGCGCCGCCGCCCGTCACCATAAACGCGTCGGTGATGCCCTCGTCTACCAGCTTCTGGGCAATATAATCAGAAACCTTCATTCTCATAAGTGAAACCTTCTCCTCTCTCAAATCGACAAATTCAACCCTACAACTCTTCTCGTTTTCATTTACCTGGGTGCATGGCTGAATTTGTACCAAATATACCTTTCTAGATTATACCATGCGGACCGCATACCGTCCAGTAGATCATATTTTTGTAAGGTTTTCAGTAACTGTTCAGTAGGTCTGCGCACTTGCTGCGCTGACCGTAAGAAAACCTAGGCTAAAAGGCAAAAATCCCATCGGCGTAGCCGATTTGGAATGGATTTTTGCATGTAACTGTGAAGGTACTGAACAGTTACGGTTTTCGCAGGTCCTCCCCGGTGGCACTCTCCGCCTTAATTTTCCGCATTTTCCATCCCATGAAATGCTTTCCACGGCGTTCCAGATATGCCAGGAACCTGCACTGGAATTCGGCCTCCACAGCCTGTTATAATCAGCCCGTAAACGAAAACACCACGGCAAAACATTTCAATTTTCATATCAAAAAGGAGAGAAAACGATTATGAAAAAACAGACAAAGATCGCTGCGGCCTTATCCGCGGCAGCATTTATGATGATGGTCTCCGGCCTGCCGGTCTATGCGGCATCCTACGGCTGGGTGACAGAAGGCGACGCAAAGGTCTACTACGATGAGGACGGGTACCTCACCACCGATGCCTGGAGAAAGCGCGGAGAAGACTGGTTCTATCTCGGTGAAGATGGACAGATCGTAAAAAGCAAGAAGATCGACGAGTACTATGTGGATGACGAAGGAAAGATGGTCACAAACGCATGGGTGGAGTTAAAGAATGAGGAAGATCCGGACTCCCCGGAGACACCGGATACCTTCTGGTACTACTTTGAGAAGGACGGGAAGTCCGCTGTCTCCAAGTGGGTGAAATTCGACTCCAAATGGTACTATTTCGATGAATCCGGCCATATGGCAACAGGAAAGACGGAGATTGACGGGGCGACCTACTACCTCGGAACAGAAAAAGACGGTTTCATGCGGACCGGCTGGATCCGTTTAGAGGAAAACAGCCACGCACCGGGCGCTTCCGAGAGCTGGTACTACTTCAATTCCGACGGCAAAATGGTGACCACCCAGTACGATAAGAAGATCGACGGAAGCTACTACACCTTCATCGACGGAAAGATGCAGACGGGCTGGGTCCTGATGCCGTCCAAGTCTGACGTAACAGACAGCAACGCCGCATCCCCGAAGATCACCGACTACCAGTACTACGGAGCAGCCGGGGACGGAAAGCGCGCCGAAGGTTTCCGCTCCATCGAGGGCATTTCCGGGATCCACGCTGCAGATGAGGTCTACACCTTCTACTTTAAGGCCGGAAAGCCGTATGTTTCCGATAAAAAGGGAAATTCCCTGTTCACCATCAACGCGAAAAAGTATGCGTTCAGTGACCTGGGAATCATGCAGACAGGCAGACAGATCGCGAACGTGGCGAACGATGAGATCGCAAACTTTTACTTCGGTGAGGACGGTATCGTAAAGACCGGAAAACAGGCGATCTACAACGAGGAGACCGGTGAGACCGAGAACTGGTTCTTCCACACTGATGGTGACAAGAAAGGGCAGGGCTACCACGGTCTCCGCGACGGCATCCTCTACGTCTACGGAAAAAGACAGGACGCCACCGCCGACCAGAGATATGCACCGGCTGATTTAAACGGCGTGACCTACCTCGTAGGGACCACCGGAAACGTGCAGAAAGCATCCGCTTCCTCCACTTCCTCCGCGAAGCCGGAGCTGGGACGCGGATATAAGGACATCAAAGACGCGAACGGCAAGATCTGGACCGTGGATACGGCCGGAATCGTGCAGTAACGCTGACCATTCACACCATAGATAAAGTTTGAGTCCTCTGGGACTCTTACAAAATGCATAATTGTAAAGGTGCCGGACTCTCCCGCTCAGAGTCCGGCACCTTTTATCTCTATACTGTAATTATCCTTTTATCTTCCTGCTTCTTCATCCCAACTGCCGTCCTCTTTTACAAGCCAGCCGTCCGGAGTTCTCTTCCTTGCGCACATAATTCCTCTGGTTCCGTCGGAGACAGGATTCAGATAATACCACCTTCCATCAATGAACTGCCATCTTCCGCTGATCTTCTCCCAGTGATACCCGCCTGCGCTGCCTTTCCTCACTATTTACTTTCCGTAATATACTCTTTCACCAGGCGGTTCAGTGTGCATTTCATCTGTACCACAATGTCCATCAGCCTGTCGTTCTCTTCGCGAAGCCTTTGGTTTTCTTCTTCCAGAGCATTTTTGCAATGTCTCTCCATGCTCATTGTTTTCGTCCCCCTTACGCCTCGTCAGCAGCCGCCCTCTCCTGCGTCCACTTCCTTTTACTTAAATATATAATACATTTTCCGGCAATTGAAAAGTGGTTTTTGAACGCAAGTTTCGACATGGTTCGAAGGACACACGATATGCATGGACAAAGTTCTGCGCCGCAAGACTCCTGCTGCCCACAAATGGCAGACCTCGTGCAACAGCGAAATCAATATAAAAAAGAATGTGCCTTGGCACATTCTCGCGCCTCGCGCGGTCGCTTGCGACAATCTACATCTTCGCGCGAGTGCGCATCTTTGGCACGTTAGTGCCTTTTTATGTAACAGGGAATTCCTCGGAATTTCCTGTTACATAAAAAAGCGGCAGTCCCGCCAAAAAAAGCAAGACTGCCGCCAAATTTTCTCTTATATGATATGAAGCTGCTCAAACGCCCAGGCGATCCCGTCGTCTTCGACATCTTTGGTGATGAAAGTTGCGTAGGGCTCAAGCCCCTTCGCATGTTTCTCCATAATAATGCTGTTTCCGGCATACCGGATCATCGCCAGATCGTTCATGCTGTCCCCAAAGGCATAGGAATCTTCCCTCGCGATCCCATATCTCTTTAAGATCACTTCCATCGCCGTCGCCTTATCGTACCCCGTCGGCACGCACTCGTAGAGTCCGTGTCCCCGGTCGATGGCGGTCACGTCCGGTGCCAGGATCTTTAAAAAACCTTCCTCGTCACTGTTCTCGTCCGCAAGAACACAGAACTTATCAAAATCCACCAGTTCCGTATTCCAGTCCGCGCTGGCCAAGCCCTGGTTCTTGTAGACCACATTTTTCACATGCTCGATCTCGTCCATGTGGGAGACACCGGTCTGCACCGTACATGCCTTCGGTCCCTCTAAGATTCCGTCAAGTTTGCACTCGAGGATCGCCTTTTGGAGCTCCCAACGGCGTTTTGCGGAGATTTTTCTGTGGAGCAGGGCTTTTCCCTCCGCCTCTATGTAGGTTCCACAGCCGCAGAGGTAGCCGTCCACCGGTACTTTCCCCTCAACATCCTTCATCAGGCATCTCGTCCTCCCGGAGTTGATGAAAACCAGGTGTCCGGCGCGGCGCGCCTCTGTTAAAGCAAGCGCCGCGCTCTTCGGGAGCTCCTTCGACGCATCCACCAGGAGCGTCCCATCGATATCAAAAAATAATGCTTTTCTCTTCATGATCTCCGTATTAGTTTGCTGCGGAACTGCTCTCGCTCTCCTCCGCAGCAGTCTCTTTCTCTTCAAGAATATTCTCAGCCTCTGTTGTCTCGGCTTCTGTCTCCGGTGCCTCTACATATGTGGAGTTGTCGATCAGATAGTAGTAAACAGCGCCCATGTCGAAAATCTGCTTTGCGGAATCCTCGCCGTAGGTTGTGATCATCTGCGCTGCGTTCTTGAAGTAGTTCATAACAGCGAGCTTATCTTTCTGTTCATCTGTCGCAGAAAGGTTCTCCTCTGCCTGGATCGCATTTAAAATGATCTGCTGTTTTACAAGGTTCTCTGCTGTGTCGCGGAGTCCGTCCTCGTCCGTTCCCAGGAACATGCTGAGGAACTGATCGAACTCAAGTCCATAGCTGCTTGCATAGCTGGAATATGTGCTCTTTAACTGGTTGAACATATCATCAACGGCATCCGGGTCAGCTGTAACCTCGGAGTTGTTGATGACCTCGTTTAAGAGCTCACTTCCTGCCGCGTTGAAGAACTGGCTGTCAGCCTCTGCCTGAAGCTCCGCACGTACTTCCTCTTTTAACTGGTCAAGAGTCGCTGTATCGTCGTTGTAGTAACGTTTTGCGAGATCATCGTCCACCTTGCTGTCGGCCTCAGATTTTAACTGGTTTAATTTTACATGGAAGACGACTTCCTGGCCTGCGAGGTCAGCGCTGCTGTAGTTGTCCGGGAATTTTAAGTTTAAGTCTTTCTCATCGCCGACATTCATGCCGATGACGCCGTCCTCAAAGCCGTCGATAAATGTGCCGCTGCCAAGCTTCAGGTCATAGCCCTCTGCGGTTCCGCCTGCAAATGCCTCGCCATCCTTTGTGCCGGAATAGTCGATATTTGCGGTGTCACCTTCCTGGGCCGGGCGTCCCTCGATGGTTACCGGGTACTCTGCGCAGAGTTCTTTTAATCTTGTCTCGATCTTGGCGTCAGTAACTTCCTCTTCCTTTGCGGAGAAGGTCAGGTTCTTGTAATCTCCGAGAGTGACGCTCTCCTCGTCGTGAAGTTCTTCCTCGGATTTTGTCTCAGTCTCAGTTGGCGCGGATGCTGTCTCCTCTACAGCCGCGGAGCTGCTCTCAGCATTCTGATTCTTATTTCCGCATCCTGTCATGATCATTGCAGCTGCAGCAACACAGATACCTGCTTTTATAATTTTTTTCATGTTCTCGTTTCCTTCCATTCTGTCTCTATTTCCCCGCGCGCTGCCCATTTTCTGGGTCACCCGCGCGTAATATCCATTCTAACATACCGCCACGCGAAAAAAAAGTGTATTCACAGAATTTTAAGATATTAGGGTCAAAAGGTCTGAAGTCCGCCGCAAGCTTGCTTGCAGGAGGATTTTGGATCTTGGTATCAGAGAGGTCAAAAGACTTTTTGACCTCAACATCATTCTAAGAGAAAAACAAAAAAACATCCTGTAAGGATCATGATCCCGCCAGGATGTTTTTTTACTATCTCTTATTTATAGAACGCACAAAACGCCTTATATGTATTGTACACATCAAGCTTCGAAGCCAGCTCAAACGGCGCATGCATGGAAAGGATCGGAACACCGAGATCCACGACATCCACATCCATCATCGCCACAAACTGGGCGATGGTTCCGCCGCCGCCCGCGTCAACGGCTCCGAGTTCGCCAGTCTGCCAGTAAACGCCATTCTCTTCCATGATACCGATGACCTTCGCCATGGTCTCCGCGCTGGCATCACTGCTGCCGGATTTTCCTCTCGCGCCTGTGTACTTTGTGAGCACACAGCCTTTGTTTACATAGCTGGAGTTTCTGTTCTCGTAAACGCTTGCGAATGTCGGATCATATGCCGCGTTTACATCGGAGGAGAGGCAGATGGAATGGCGCAGAACGGTCTTTGTGTCCGCCCCAAAGCTCTCCGCAAGATCCTCAACCGCATGGCGGACGTAGTCAGAGTGAAGTCCCGTATTGCCGACGGAGCCGATCTCTTCCTTATCTGTAAGGATCGTGAATGTGGTGTGTTCCGGGTTCTCCGCAGCAATCTCCGCCATCAGCGCTGTATACGCGCACACACGGTCATCCTGTCCATAGGAACCGATGAGGCCGCGGTCCAATCCGATATCAACGGCCTTGTATGCCGGAACCATCTCGATCTCCGCACGGGTGAAATCCTTCTCCGTGATTCCGTAGCGGTCATTCAATAACTTCATCGCAAGGAGCTTCGCCGGATTCTTGATCTTCTCGTTCTCCTCGTCATGGTACGGGATGGAGCCGATGATGATGTTCAGCTCCTCGCCCTTTAAGCCCTCGCCGAGCTTTCTTCCGTTCTGCTCTGCCGCAAGGTGCGGGAGAAGGTCTGTCACGCAGAACTGCGGATCGCCCTCTTTCTCGCCGATGGAGACCTCAACAGTCTCCCCGTCCGCCTTCATAACAACGCCGTGCATGGATAACGGCACGGTGCCCCACTGATATTTGCGGATTCCGCCGTAGTAGTGCGGCTTTAAGTAGGCGATCTCGTCCTTTTCAAATAATGGATTCGGCTTTAAGTCCAGGCGCGGGGAATCGATATGGGCGCCGTTCATGCGCAATCCCTCGTTCAGATCCTTTGTGCCGATGGTGGAAGCGATGATCGCTTTCTTTCGGTTTACCCAGTAGATCTTGTCGCCCGGCTTGTAGGACGCCTTCGGGTCAAATTCCTTGTATCCGGCGTTCGTTAAGAGCGATACCGCTTTTTTCACACATTCTCTCTCGGTCTTTCCCTCATTTAAGAATGTCTTGTAGCCCTCGCAGAAGTTCTGCGCCTCCGGAATCTGTTCCGGCGCTTTTTCTCCGATATGCGGAGCTTCCCAAAGAAGTGCTTTTTCCAGATCTTTGCCGTTCATGCTAAAAACCTCCGTATGTGTATTTTATGAATTATAACAACTCACTCACGCTGCCTGGTCCGAATCAGTCTGTTTTATGGAAAACATTTTCGACCTGGACACATGTTCCAATTCCTGCATGCAGCTGTCGTGTCTTATCTCTTACTTTGTAAGCAGATCTTTACTGTCGAGCATCAGTGTAAATGGACCATCATTTAGCAGGTCCACCTTCATATCTGCCCCGAACTCCCCATGTGCCACCTTCTCCACATGCATCCTGCACCGCTCCATAAAATATTCATAGAGGCGGTTCGCATGATCCGGCGCTCCAGCGTCAGTAAAGCTTGGGCGGTTGCCCTTTCTGCAGTCCGCGTACAGCGTAAACTGGCTCACAACAAGGATCTCGCCGTCCACATCCTGGAGCGAGCGGTTCGTCTTTCCGTTCTCATCCTCAAAAATGCGGAGCTTGCAGATCTTGTCCGCCATCTTGTCCGCAATGCTCTCGTCATCCGTGTCGGAGACGCCGAGAAGGATCAGGAATCCCTGTCCGATGGATCCCGTCTCCTGTCCGTCCACATGGACCGACGCGTGTTTTACTCTCTGTAATACGACTCTCATGTTTCCTCCGGCGCTCTGCCTGCACTCCATTTTCCGTACCGGCAGATCCGCCCATAAATTTTATATTTTCGCTGCTGGAATTCCCTGTCTTAACAAGAGCGGAAACGGCCTACGTTGGACCGTTTCCTGCAAGTTCTTCCTGTCTTTTTTCTGCCTTTTCCCGCTCGCGGCGCTTTTCTTCCTCAACACGCCGCTCTTCCTCCTCGACCGCCATGATCGCCTGGTTTAAGGAGAACATCTTCATGTCCAGCATATCCACCATATCGGCACAGGACTTCAACTCCCGCTCCAGATAATCCGGCGCTTTTCCCTCAAATTTATAAGCGATCTTGTGCTCTAAGGATGCCCAGAAGTCCATGGCGATAGTCCGGATCTGGATCTCGACCTTCGTGTCCCGCTTTCCTTCCGACAGATAGACCGGGATCGTCACTACCATATGGTAGCTCTTGTATCCGTTCGTCTTCGGGTATTTAATGTAGTCCTTGACATGCAGGACCGTGATATCCGCCTGTCTTGCGATCATATCCGCGATCGGATAAATGTCGGACATAAAGGAACAGATGATCCTGATTCCCGCGATATCATTTAAGTGCTCCACCATATTGTCGATCGAGACTTCACATCCATCATTCTTCAGCTTTTTCACAATGCTCTCCGGTGTCTTCAACCGGGAAGTGATATGTTCGATCGGATTGTAATTGTATAACTGGATAAATTCATTGTTTAAGATCTCGATCTTCGTGTTGATGGATTTTAACGCGGAGCTGTATAAAAACATTGTTGATTTCCACTGATCGATCTGATCAAAGCCTCCAGACTCTTTCGTCATGCTGACGCCCCCTTTCTTTGCAGCCGGGAACGTTCCGTCCATGCGACCATGTCTTCACGCGTTCTCTGCTACAGCTTCAGACCCTTTAAGAGATCCGCAAGGCCTGTGCTTGCCTGACCTTCTTCCTTATATCCGTAGGTGTCCTCAGCTTCTCTCTCCTCTTCCTCCTCGATCAGCTCCTTCATAGACAGACTGATCTTGTTGTTTGCGGTGGAGATAATTTTTACACGTACTTCCTGTCCCTCTTTCAGAACAGCGCCCGGATGTTTGATCCTCTTTGTGCTGATCTGGGAGATATGAAGGAGACCGGTAAGTCCGTTCTCAAGCTCTACAAATGCGCCGTAGTCCTTTAAGGTCTCGACAGTACCCTTCATGACAGCGCCGACTTCGCATTTTGCTATTTTTTTGTTTGTCTCTTCCTGTTTCTTCTCTCTCGCTGCCTCGCGGCCGGATAATACGAGGCGGTGTGTCTCCTCGTCGGCGGTGATAACGGTTACCTCGATGGTCTTTCCGTCGAATTCCTTTAAGTCTTCCACATACTCGTCGCTCAGACGGGAAGCCGGAATAAATCCGCGGATCCCTTCCAGGTACGCAACAGCGCCGGCGTTTACGATCTCAGCGATCTTTACCGGGACAACAGTGCGCTCTTCCATCATATTTTTCAGCTTATCCCACGCGAGGACCTGATTTGCTTCCTTCTTTGAGAGGACCATATTTCCCTCGCCGTCGTTTGTCGCCATCACGGTGGCTGTGATCTCGTCGCCCGGATGGATCATCTCTGCCATGTTGAAATCAGGATCTTCGCTCAGGTCGTCCTTGCGGATCACGCCGTCCGCGTAAGCCTTCAAGTCCACGATCACCGCGTCATCTGTCACATCGATCACGGTACCTGTCACAACATCGCCAACTCTAATTTTTTTAAGGGAGGCTTCCAGCTCCTCTTTGTAATCGTCCATGGATTCCATATGTCATCTCTCCTTTTCTCACCATCTGCCCTTACGCCGTTGGACGGCATAATTATGAATAGTAATTCCTTTCTCTATTTAACCATATTCTGTGAATATTTGCCATAGTTTTCACAAAAAAATCATGATAAAATGTGCATAGTAATTACTGTACACGGGTAGGAATTTTCTGAGCTGAAAATTCCGTACAATACAGTGGCGGTAGTGGATTTTGCCGATTTGGAATGCGAAGCATCGGCAAAATCAGTTACTGTTTGCGCAAAGCGTGAGCAGTAACGCATAGTATATATTTTGGAGGCACTCACCATGAAAGATTATGCTGACCTGCATACCCATACCATCGCCAGCGGACATGCCTATGGAACCATCACGGAGATGGTCCATGCCGCCGCTTTAAAGGACCTGCCGATCCTCGGCATCACCGAGCACGCCCCGTCCATGCCCGGAAGCTGTGGGGAGATGCAGTTTTGTAACTTCAAAGTGATCCCGCCGGTCTTGGAGGGCGTCCGCCTTTTATTCGGCTGTGAGTTAAATATCGTAGATTATAAAGGAACCATCGACCTGTCGGAAAAGATGTTAAAGCGGTTATCCTACACCGTTGCCAGTCTCCATGACCTCTGCTTAAAGCCGGGAACAAGGGAAGAAAACACCTTCGCTGTCGTCACAGCATTAAAAAATCCATATGTCACGATCCTCGGACACCCGGATGACGGAAAATTCCCGCTGGACTACGAGGCGGTAGTGAAGACCGCAAAGGAGCACCACCGGATGATCGAGCTCAACAACACATCCCTGACCCCGGGCGGATCCCGCATCCACGCATACGAAAATGACCGGATCATTCTTCCGCTCTGTGCGAAATACAAGGTTCCGGTTATCATGAACAGCGATGCCCACTTTACGACGGCTGTCGGGGAACATGGACGGGCGGAGGCCCTCTTAAAGGAGTTAAACTTTCCGGAGGAACTGATCGCAAACTATCATACGGAGATCCTGAAGGAATATATTCCGGATTTAGCTGACTTCCAGGGTTGAATCATCTGATAAAAGGGGGCTTGCCTTTACTGCTGGCAGCATATTTCAGCTGTCTGACAGCACAAAAAACGGCTGCGAAGTTTTATTTCACTTCACAGCCGTTTCCTCTTTCGTAAAAATCATTCCAGAATTACTTCAGCAGTTTGTCGACCTTCGCCCACAGTGCCTGCAGTTCCTTCTGATCGCTCAGACGGTCTTTCTGGATCCGGATAATATTCTCCAGCGCCGCATTCGCGCCGTCCGCATTTAACTTCTCGTCACAGGTCTTCTTCGCCTTTGTGTACGGGTCCATGCTCTCCTGATCCTCTTCCTGCTCTGCCTGGAGCTTCCGGATCTTCTCCACAAGCTTTACCGCCTCGTCCGACGGGTTCTTTACATCCTGCCAGTTTAAAAGGTGGGTGTTGTTCTCCGCGTTGATCGTATCCAGTGCAATACTGTTCTTTAACATCGTTTTCCAGTTGTCCGAGATCGCCGTCTCATACGTCTGCTTCGCAGTCTTATTATCCGCAAAAGCTGTCAACGGCATTCCCGCAAGACATACCAGAAGACCGAATAAAAATAAAATCCTCTTCATCTTCGTGTCCTCCTCATTGCAAGCTGATAATCAATCTCTTGACACTTTCGTGCTCCCGAGATACTAAAACATCTGAAACCCACCCGATTTTACTTTTTATTCAATAGGTGGATATTTTCCATGTTCCGCTCATTCAAAGAATATCTGCAAATGTCTGCTTATCACACTTACAAGTCCACTCTCTGAACTGTTATCATCTTATCACACTTCTGTCCATTCTTCTACGGCAAAGCTGCGGCAATCCTGCGGCAGTATGATCGTAAATATGGCACCTTCCGGCGAGACTTTTGCCGCAATATCGCCTCCCATGTACTCCATGGAGCGTTTTGCGATGGAAAGCCCCAGCCCGTGATTTCCGTTCTTCCCTTTATAAAAGCGATCGAACAGATGAGGAAGATCGTCTTCTAGGATTCCCGGCCCGTCGTCCCGGATCGTGATCTTTAGCTGCTCCCCGTTCTCCTCCACTGAGATCCAGACCATCTCCTTAGCGTAGCGGATACAGTTTGATGTCACATTCGAGAACGCCCGGCCTAAAAGCATCACATCCGAGATAATCTTATGCTCATCCCCCGGCAAAAATTCCAATTTTATTTTTTTCTGGTACGCAAGTCCCTCGAGGCGCTCGATCTGGTCCTCGATGTACTCCCGGATCCCCAACTCCACCGGCACGACCTGGTACCGCATCTGGTCCATTCTCGTCAACGTCAGGATCCCGTCAACAACTTCCGTCAGGCGGCTGCTCTCGTCCAGGATCACGCCTGCTGCCTGAGAGACGTCCTCAAAGACACCTCTCTGGATTCCCTGGGCATAACCGCTGATGGACATAAGCGGCGTTCTGAGCTCATGGGACGCGTTCTGGAAAAACACACGCTCCGCCTCGTCCGCCTTTAAGAGGTTATCCTGCATCTGGTTGATCTCATTTTCCAGCTCGTAGAGCTCCTTTACGTTGGTTCCGGTCTCGACTTTCTTAAACTTCTTCTCACCGATTCCCCGCGCAGCTTCGCAGAGACGGCTCACCGGAGTCGAAATACTTCCCGCGACGAACCAGAACAGCACAATGGACACGCCCGCCATCGCTCCCATGATCATGAACACCAGTCTCGACACCTCATTTAAGATCACGCTGGTATCGTGGATCGGACAGTATAAGAGCACATTCTGGACATGACCGGGCCGATTCTGACCCACATCCAGGAAATAGAGCATATATTTTGTGTCACCGATGGTCTCCTCCGTGATCTCCCCGCTCTCGAACGCCGGATCATTTCCGGTCATTCTCGTCAGGAACTCCGAGTACATCTGGGTCATCTCCGGCTGGTCATCATAGTTTTTCGGATACAGCACCCGGTACTTGTTTCCGATCACCAGCATCTTCGACTCCCCGGACTCCGTCTGGGCCGCGTTCCGCAGGGCATTTAGGAGACTTCTCCTGTCATCCTGCGCATTTGTCTCGTCCGGCACGTCCAGGTTCCTGTACTCGTCCGCCAATTCCTCCACCGTCTTCACCAGCTGCCCCAGGTCACGCTTCGCGTTGTAGTTCATATGTCCGTCCAGCGCATAGCTGAACACGAACCACGCCGCAACCGGGAACGCGATCAGAAGAAGCATCACCGGAAGGAATATCTTCATCCGGATACTTAATTTCATGCCTCTCCTCCACTCGTCAGGCGGAATCCGTAGCCCCATACGGTCTCGATCTTCACGGTGCTCTTCTGGTCCTTCAGTTTCTTCCTGAGACGCTTCACCATGTCATCCACGGCGCGGGTGTCAACTTCCCTGCTGTCCACCTTCCAGAGAGATTTTAACAGGTCATCACGGCTCGCCGCATGTTCCTGGCGCTCCAGCATATGGCACAGGAAGTCGAATTCCAGCGGTGTCAGGGCAAAATCTTCGTCCTTTAACTTCGCGGCACGGCGCTTCGGGTAGAGCTTGATATCCCCGATCTCATAGGAATCCTTCGCCTCTTCCTCCTGTCCGGAGAATGTGTCCACGCGGCGGAATAACGCCTTGACTCTCGTCACAAGTTCCAGCGGCAGGAACGGTTTTACCATGTAATCGTCGCTTCCGAGAGTGATTCCGGTGATCCGGTCTAACGGGGAATCCTTTGCAGAGACAATGATGATCGGAACATGGCTCGTCTTCCGGATCCGGGTGCAGACCGTGAGGCCATCCATCCCCGGCATCATGATATCGAGGATGCAGAGATCCGGCGCTTTTTTCTGGAACGCGTCAAGAAGGGACTCGCCATCCCCGAAGCACTCCACCTCATATCCCTCTTTTTCCAGGAAATTTTCTATCAGAAAACAAATGTTTTTTTCATCATCCGCCACATAGATCAGCTTTGGCATAATTTTCCCTCCTGTATTTCTATTATCTGCCAGAATGCGCAGCCCATTCCGCCGCCTTTCGGCAGTCTGCGTTCCCGAGTTTTAGCTTCTTTGTTAACGCCCATTATACCATGCCTTTCCTTGCATGGTAAATACCTGCCGCAGAATTGCCGCACGACCGCCCGGACCCGCGTCTCATTCTGATCATCTGAATATTGTAACTGTTCAGTGCCTCACAGTTACGGGCAAAAATCCATTCCAAATCGGCTTCGCCGATGGGATTTTTGCCTTTAAGCCTATGTTTTATTACGGTCAGCGCAGCAAATGCGCAGACCTACTGAACAGTTACTGAATATTTTCAATTTCTGCTCCTGCAGCCGGGAACAGAGTACAAAACTTCGCAGAAAATTTTCCGCAAAACTCCTTTTTCCATTGTACTTTTCAGCAAACTGTTGTAAACTAACTCTATATCACAGCGCAGTGTGAAAGAAATGTTTTTCCCACTCGCCATCCAACATTTTCAGAAAGGACGGAATCTCACATGAATAAAGACCTGGAATTTCTCACCCGCGTGATCGACGAAAAATCCGCGAAGATCCTGGATGCCAACGATAAGATCTGGGAGTATGCCGAGCTGGCGTTCCATGAGACAAAATCGGCTGCCCTGTTAAAATCAATCTTAAAAGAAGAGGGCTTTGCCTTGACGGAAGGCGATGCCGGAATCCCGACCTGCTTTACCGGAACCTTTTCCTACGGAACAGGAAAACCTGTCATGGGAATCCTCGGCGAGTATGATGCCCTGTCTTCCTTAAGCCAGAAGGCCGCTGACCCGCACAAGGAACCTTTAAAGGAAGGCGCTCCGGGACATGGCTGCGGCCACTGCGCGCTCGGTACCGGCGCTCTCGCCGCTGCCCTGGCTGTCAGGGAATACCTGATCGCCAACAAGAAGGACGGAACCATCATCTACTTCGGCTGCCCGGCTGAAGAAGGCGCAGGTTCCAAGCAGTTCATGGCCCGCGCAGGCATGTTCGACGATGTCGATTTCGTATACTCCTGGCACCCGGCAACAAAGAACGCCGTCGAGTGCAATCACAGCAACGCCATCATGGGCGCAAACTTCTATTTTAAGGGTGTTGCCTCCCACGCAGGCGCAACCCCATACCTCGGAAGAAGTGCCCTGGACGCCGTTGAACTCATGAACGTGGGCTGCAACTACCTGAGAGAGCACATGATCCCGGAGGCGAGGATCCACTACGCTTACATCGATGCCGGCGGAACCGCCCCGAACGTCGTACAGGATCACGCGACGATCCGCTATGAGGTCCGCTCCCCGTGGGTCTACCAGGTAAAAGAGCTCTTCGAGCGCGTAAAAAATGTTGCCCGCGGCGCATCCATCATGACCGATACCACCTTTGAGTGCGAGCTTTCCATGGCGTTCACCGAATATCTTCCAAACAACGCCCTGGCGGCGGTTGCGGACGAGTGTTTACAGGAAGTCGGCGCTCCGAAATGGGATGACGCGGATTACAGGATGGCAAAGGAATTCTTAAATACCTACCCGGCGACCACCCTGGAAAACATCAAATCCCAGATCATTGAGACTTACGGTGAAGACCGCTTAGAGGAGATTCTTGAAAGGCCGCTGGATTCCGAGATCCACCCGTTCAACCCGGATAAGATCAAGCTGACCGCCGGCTCTACAGATGTGGGTGATGTCGGATACGCCGCCCCTACCTTAAATATCAATATTGCCACCGCATGTATCGGAAATGTCGGACACTCCTGGCAGATGGTTGCCCAGTCCTGCAGCCCGTTAGCCCACAAGGGACTCCTGACCGCAGCAAAAGTCCTGGCTCTCTCCTGCATCCGCACCATGGACCGCCCGGATGTGAT